>ERZ1023679.7-NODE-7-length-46357-cov-11.637553_pt1 | contig 46357 bp, 35 predicted proteins | sample MGYA00380344_ERZ1023679 | MGnify/ENA primary metagenome ERZ1023679 (study PRJEB33179, sample SAMN07448986) | human gut metagenome | biome: Human-gut; feature: Human associated habitat; material: Faeces | host: Homo sapiens | place: India: Bhopal | collected...
ATAACCAGTAAACTTTCCTCATTCTTCTCTCAAACACTTTTTATATGTACTTTCAGACTGCGAAAGGCCACCTTTTGCAAAGTCACTGTTTTCTTGATTAAATTAGAGTATTATCCTTGTCTTTCTCACCTGTTCACGAAACTCAGACGGTGAGCATCCTTTTCTGTCCTTGAATATGCGGTTGAAGTTGCTCAGGTTGTTGAAACCGCAGAAGAAACTTATGTTTGCTATGCTCTCGCTTGTGTCGAGCAACAGCCTTGCCGCATTTCCAAGACGTATGTTTATAAGATATTCGCGAAGCGTGTTGCCTGTATGTAGCTTGAAGAAGCGGCTGAATGCGCTTGTGCTCATTCCTGCAAGGTCGGCAAGCGTTCCTAACCGTATGTCGTCCATATAGTGATCATGTATATATGTCTTGACTTTAAGTATCCGCTTGCTGTCGTCCTGTATATTTATTTTCGCATAGCTGTTTGTAGCCAAGGTACGTGCCCCCTTGCACTGTGACAAGTCGTATAATATGCCCATAAACTGATTTACAGCCCAGAAGCTGTCGTTCAGCTTGCTTAGTTGTGTAAGCCGCGGATATACCTGTATTATTGCTTCCATAGGGAAAGCCAGTCCTTTCCGTGCCACATCCATCATTTTGCGTATGCTGCCGAAAGGGTTGCGTGCAAGAAATTCTTCGTCCATCTTCCAGTGGAACTGTATTGTTATCTCATGTATGTTCTCGCTTGTACATGTGTTCTGCTCCCATACATGTTCCAGCTCCTGACTGGTTATGAGCACCAAGTCATAGTCGCCGATTACTTCGCTGTGGTCTCCGATAATTCTTCTTACCCCTGCGGCATGCTCAATAAAATTCAGTTCGAATGCGGCATAGTTGTGTATTGGATAGCTGAACATCATCTTGCACCTGTCTGCAATGTACAGTGAGTCTTGGTCCTGCAAAGGTGTTATCTCGTGCAATATGCGTGTTTCTTTCATGGTATTTGTTTTTAATAATGTATTATGATTATGCCGGTATGAAATAAGCCCGTATTAGTCAAGTATTCCAAAGGCTTACGAGGCAGAGCTTTGTTTATGCAAAAGTAATAAAAACATATAAACGGCAATAAAACTTTGCTTTTTTTGCTTCTTAGCCCGTTTTCTTTGTCTTGTTGTTTGCAGATAGGCAAAATAGTATCATAATGCAGCAAAATAATATAGTATTATGTAATATAAAATTTTTATTTTTGCAGCATAACTTAATAAAAAAGAATATGGCCAAAAAATTAATACTTTTATTTATGTTCGTCATGAGTTCTGCCATGGTATGCATGGCAGAAGAGAATGTTGTTTACAGCGGTCCGGCGAAAGTATGTGGATGGGAGGGTGTAGATTTGCCTGCCGGTGTTTTTGCAGACGCCGGTGCCGGTGATGTTGTCCGCGTCTATGCCTCGGGCTTTTTAGAAGCAGACAATAGCGGTACGGCTGGCTTTATGTCTTCAGGCTCGGCACTGTTTCCTGATGAGACTGAGTTTAAGGTGTACGGCGACTTCACGCTGATAGTTTCTCCTTCGGTATTGTCGAAATTGCGTTCCGGCGGGCTTACCGTTGCGGGCTATAATTATACGATAGACAAGATAACGCTTGAGAAGGACCCCAAGAATAAGGTGCTTTTCAGCGGCAGCGTCGACATAGACTACTATACGCCTACCATCTCCATCCCTAAATTCCAGTTCCAGACGGCAAAGACAGGCGATGTCATAAAAGTATCGGTAAGCAATGTCACTTCTGCTTCGCGCGGATGTCTTCAAAATCATGAGTGGAGCGAGCTTAAGTCCGGATTCAGCGGCTTTGAGATGACCGGCAACTACAGCATGGTTATAGACGAGGCCGTCCTTGCCCAGCTGCATGACGGCGTGCTTCGTGTCCGGGGAGCATATCACACTGTTAATGGGGTGTCACTCTATTGCCCCTCTGCAGGCTATGAAGTGGTTCCCGGTGAAAAGCGTGAGGCAGTCATGATGTTTGGCCTTAACGAGTCGGGTGGGGAGTTTGCCGGAGTTTATCCCGGTGTTGATGGTACCCATTACGGCTATCCCAACTATGACGACCTTGCCTATGCGCGCAGGAAAGGCTTTGGCATTATCCGTCTTCCGTTCCGGTGGGAGCGTGTCCAGCGCCCTTTGGGCTCGTCATCGCTGATAAAGAGCGAGACGGACAAGATAAGGCAGGTACTTGACTGGGCGTCTGAACTCGGGCTTAAGGTTGTTTTCGACATGCACAATTTCGGGCGTTACTGCACATATTGCAACGGCTACAGTTCTGCAAACAACGTATATGCCGTGATAGGAGAGCCGTCGTGCACGCTCGGCCACTTTTGTGATGTATGGCGCATGCTTGCCCGCGAATTCAAGGACTACGAGTGTATATGGGGATATGAGATAATGAACGAGCCGTATGCCATGCTCTCATCCATGCCATGGTTCGACATAGCACAGGCGGCGATATATGCAATACGCGAAGAAGACATGTCCACCCCGATTGTCATCGACGGCGACCAGTTTGCCACGGCGCGCAACTGGGTATATTACAGCGACAACCTGCGTAACCTCAATGACCCGGCCGATAACCTGATATTCTCCGCCCACTGCTATTTCGACAAAGATTCCTCGGGAGAGTATAAGGACAGCTACGACAACTCCGGAGCTAACGTGCAGACCGGTGTCACGCGTGTAAAGCCGTTTGTAGAATGGTGCGGCAAGTATGGCAAGCGCGGGTTCGTGGGTGAATATGGCATTCCTGATGATGACTCACGGTGGAATACCGTTCTTGACAACACGATTTCTTATCTTAAAGAGAACGGCATAGGAGGGACATATTGGTCTGCCGGCCATCGTTGGGGCGACTATAAGCTGGCTGTCCATCCCACAGGCAACTATACCAACGACCGCCCGCAGATGTCGGTTCTGGTAAAATACCAGAGTGTCGGTACAGGCATTGTACAGTTAGAAACCCCTGCCGCCCCTGCCGCCTCGGATGCATGGTACACCCTTCAGGGGGTAAAGGTCGGGAATCCCGGTCACGGCATCTTTATACATAAAGGAAGAAAGGTTGTGAGATAATAGGCAGAAAAGTATCATTATCGGATAAAAAAGTGTAAAAACAAATGAATTCTAATGCTTATCTTTGCATTTAAAAAAACATGGCAACAATGATGACACTTAAATCATATATAGCCGCAATGCTGTTTCTGGCAATCATTGCAGTGCCTGAACTTAAAGCCCAGCGCATTGTGGTACTTGGCTCTTCCACAGCTGCTGGTGCCGGTGTCAGCTCACCCGACAAGGCCTGGGCCTCGCGGGTGTCGGCATGGCTTGCGGACAATCATCCCGGCAGCACATTGATAAATCTTGCAAAAGGCGGATACACCACATGCCGGATAATGCCCTCGGGCACGCCGTGTTATCAGGCGCGCGAGCACCTGCTCTGCGTAGACACGCTCAGGAACATAGACAAGGCTTTGTCGCTGCATCCGGACATACTTATTATAAACATGCCCACCAATGATACTTCGCACGGCATTAGCGTAAAGACGCAGATGAAGCATTTCAAGATAATTACAGACAAGGCGCGCAAAGCCGGTGTGGAAGTCTTTATAACAACATCGCAGCCGCATAACTTCGGCGAACAATACCGGCCTCCATATACTGCCTGTAATGCTCCCGATGCCTCAAAGCAGCATTACCGTAATTGGTTCGGCGAATTGTCAAGGAAGATAAAATACCGCTATGGAAGCCATGCCATAGACTTCTATACCAACATAGCCACCCCCGACGGACTGGGGTTCATATCTCCGGCATACGACTCGGGCGACGGCGTTCATCTCAACGATGCGGCGCATTATATTTTTGCAAGACGCGTGATAGACAAGTTAATTATATTATATAAAACGAAGAACCTATGAACAAGAAACCAGAATTATTGCCTTCGTGCAGGTTGAATCTGCCAGGAGGCAAGAAGAGAATCCTTCTCGTGCTTTTGGTCATGATGCTGAGCGTTGTTACAAGCTTCGCCCAAAGTGTCAATGTCAAAGGGCGGGTTATTGACAAAAACGGCGATCCTGTTATCGGTGCTACTGTCGTTGAAGTTGGCAGCAAAGGCAACGGCACTGTCACGGATATCGACGGAAACTACAGCATTACCCTTAAAAGCCGTTCTTCGCAAGTGTCGTTTTCGGCCATCGGATACGAGACGATGAAGGTAGGCGTGAAGGGACGCACGGTTATTGATGTCGAAATGAGAGATGATGTCTATATGATTGACGAGCTTGTTGTTGTCGGTTACGGAAAGATGCGCAAGAGCGACCTTACCGGTGCCATGGCTTCCATAAGCTCGGAAGAGCTGATGCGCGGAACGCCGACCGATTTCGGCAGCGGACTGCAGGGTAAGATTGCCGGTGTGCAGGTTAACCGCAACGACGGTGCTCCCGGTGCCGGAATAAGTATAACGATACGTGGTGCGAACTCTACAAGTACGAGCACGCAGCCGCTGTATGTAATTGACGGCATACCGTTTGAGGCGAGCGGCACTCCGAAGAGTGACGCAAACTCGGGCAACAACACCGTTGACAACCCGTTGTCTATGATTAATCCCAATGACATCGAGAACATCGAAGTTCTTAAAGACGCATCGGCCACGGCGATATACGGTTCGCGCGGTGCTAACGGCGTTGTCCTCGTCACCACCAAGCAGGGTAAGGCCGGCGCGCAGCGAATAGAGTTCTCTGCCAACTGGGGTATCATGAAAATATCCAAGAAAGTGAAGATGCTCGATGCATACACTTATGCAAACTATGTAAACGAAGGAATTGTCAACGGCAGCATTTACGACGGTCTTGTTGCCGGAAACCCGTCTTATTCGGGCAAGTGGAGCTATCGTTACGATTCTGACAACAACCTTATACCCGAATCAGGAAGCTACCATCCACTTCCCGAAGACTTCCTTACGCCCGGATGGCATACCGACGGCTATGGCAATACAGAGTGGGTTGAAGGAACAAACTGGCTCGACGAAGTTACGCAGACAGGCTCGGACCAGACCTATAACCTGAGCATTTCGGGCGGAAGCGACAAGAGCAACTATGCTATATCAGGAAACTATACAAATCAGGAAGGTGTAATCAAGAACTCTGGTTATGAGCGTTATACATTCCGCACTAATGTAAACTCAAATCCGCTTAAGTGGTTGAAGGCAGGCTTGAACATCAACTTCACCCACTCAGAAAACAAGTTCTCAAAAACTAATTCATACGATTACAGTATAATCCGCTCGGCACTTATCTACCTGCCGACAATATATGTAGGTGACAAGTCTGATGCGGACACATACGCGTGGCTGTCTGCCAACCCGCGTACATACGTCAATACGGCAAAGGATGAGATGGTTACGACGAACGTTTTTGCATCATCATATCTTGAGGCACGTATCGCGCCATTCCTCTCGTTCCGCCAAAATCTCGGTATAAGCAACATCAACCGTGAGCGCGACACCTATTATAATAGAGAGACAGGTGAAGGCAAGACTGCCAAGGGACGTGCGGGCAAGGCCGACAACTGGAACACCCACATCACGTTAGAGTCGATGCTTACGTTTGACAAGACTTTCGGAAAGCACCACCGCCTTAATGCCGTTGCTGCGTTTACATACGAGCGCAGCAACTGGGGCGGCAAGTCTATCACGGCAAGTAACTTCCCTACAGACCTTACGCAGGACTACGACATGAGCGCGGCAATGACAATCGACACGCCGACGAGCGACCGTGGACGCTCAACCATGGTGTCGTTGCTCGGACGTGTGAACTATACTCTCATGGACCGTTATATCGCGACGCTGTCGTATCGCCGTGACGGTTCGAGCAAGTTTGCCGAAGGAAACAAGTTCGCAAACTTCGCGTCAGGAGCGTTGGCGTGGAACATATCGGAAGAGAAGTTCATCAAAGACCTTAACATCTTTTCAAATCTTAAGCTCCGTGTCAGCTACGGACAGACCGGCAACCAGGCTCTGTCAGACTATATGACAATGGACAGGGTGCGTGTGGCAAACTATCCGTTGGGAGGCTCTTTGAACGGCGGTTACACGTATGACACCGGCAGCGGTCCGCGAAACACCAAGCTGCGCTGGGAGACAACAGACCAGTTTAACGTGGGTCTTGACATGGGCTTCATGCGCAACCGTCTTAGCTTCAGCATGAACTGGTATCTGAAGGAAACCAACGACCTGCTCCAGACCATTTCAATCCCTACCAATACAGGATACAGGACAATGTGGACAAACAGCGGAAGTGTGCGTAATACCGGTTTTGAGCTGTCGGGTAACTTCGTGGTGGCTGACACCCGCGACTGGGGCTTGGAAGTGGATGCAAACATATCATGGAACCGCAACAGACTGTTCAACCTCCCTGCCGACCAGTATGCCTCACAGCTCTGGTATGGTGCAAGCCAGGTGTTCATACAGCGTAACGACATGCCTATAGGTGCGATATACGGATATGTAGAGGACGGCTTCTATGACAACATTGCCGAGGTGCGTGCCGACCCGATGTACCGCACGGTGTCCGATGCTGAGGCACAGCGCATGGTTGGTGAGATAAAATATGTTGATGTTGACGGCGACGGACAGCTTACGGCAGACCGCGACCGTGTTGTCATCGGCGATACCAATCCCGACTATACCTACGGATTTAATGTCAGCGGACGCTGGAAGAAGCTTAGTCTGAGCATGTTCTTCCAGGGAACACAGGGCAATGATGTCTATAACGGTAACCTGATGATGATAGGAATGTCAAGTATCGGCAATATCACACAAGATGCATACAACACACGTTGGACTCCCGAAAATGCGTCTATTGCAAAGTGGCCGCGCGTGACAACGGCAATGACCCGCAACATGCTCCTTTCAAACCGCTATGTTGAGGACGGCTCATACTTCCGCCTTAAGACCGTAAGTCTTGAATATGATTTCGGACGCATAGCAAGAACGGTGGGGCTGAGAGCATATTTCACGGCTTCGAACCTCTTTACGATAACGGGATACAGCTGGTTTGACCCGGATGTGAACGCTTTCGGAACGGATGCTTCGCGCCGTGGTGTGGATATAAACTCATATCCAAATAACAGGAGTTTCTCTTTCGGAGTCAAGCTTACCTTATAACATACACACTGTTCAATCAATAGAAAGATGATTATGAAAAGCAAAATATTTCTATCAGCCGTTGCCTGTGCGATTATGTCGGTTCCCATGTTTACATCGTGTGAGGACTGGCTTGAAGAGAAGGCATATACATTTGTCACGACAGATGACATACCAAACAGTAATGAAGGTGCCGACTCGTGGACGCTCGGTGTCTATAACTCGTTGTTCTCAGACATGTTCATGTACGGTTCGTTCCCGCGGCCGCTTGACTACGACTGCGACTATATATCGGGCGCAGTGTGGCAGTTCTCAGAGTTCGGAAGCGGTAACTTCCAGGGCGGCACGTCGCAGGCAGATGCCATGTGGAACGGCATGTACGCCCTCATAAACAAGGCGAACAAGGCAATTACCAATGTAAAGGCACTTGACGGGGCAACAGAGCGTCACCGCGACAATTGTCTCGGAGAGCTTTATTTCCTCAAGGCGTGGGCGTATTTCATGCTGACAAGGGCATACGGTGATATTCCCATACACTCTGTAAGTGTGGATGAGGAAGGGACATACGACAACTTCCCGCGCATACCTATAAAGGATGTATACGAGAAGACGATAATTCCGCTTCTTGACGATGCCCGCACCATGCTTTATAAGAATACGGAAGGAGCATATACGCCCGGACGTGTCAATGCGGCTTCTGCCGCCGGACTGGAGGCAAAGGTGTATGCCACGATGGCTGCCGGGGCAACAGCCGAGGGTGAAGACATAGTTGTGAAGACCGGCATACCTTATGTCGTGCAGAATATAAACGGAACGGCGACAAAGGTATATACGGACCCGGTGAAGACGCTGATGCACAAGAGTGTTGTTGCGGGGTATGAAAACTTTGACGCAAGAGACTGCTGGCAGAAAGCCTACGACCTGGCAAAGGCGGTGAAGAAAGGTGACTATGGTAAAATAGAACTTTCCGATTATTCAGACCTTTGGAGCAATTCTGGAAAGACGGCATCGGAGCATCTCTTCTCATTGCAGACAATATCGGGTGACAATATGTTCGGTACGCTGTTCTCATATCACTACTGCGGTATGACGAATGCGGCAGGTCATGTGGTAAACAGCCTTACGGTTGGTATGCGCTGGCACTGGTACATGCTGTTTGAAGAAATGGACCATCGAATATACGAGGGTGTCCTGCATGCCTGGATACGCGAGGGGTCCGATACAAGCTGGGGCGGCGGCTCATACTTCCCGAACTTCGGTATATGGCAGAAGAGGGTAGAGAACCGTGAAGCACCTTACGACAATACGGACGTGACGTCGAGCTGGCGTTGCGACGGTGCAGGCTCTGAGCAGTTCTTTGCTTTCCAGACAAAGTATCTTCAGCAGATAAGCGACCGTTCTCTCAGCCGTACTGATGCCAATTATCCTTTCCTTCGCTATGCGGATGTGCTTCTCATTCTTGCCGAGGCGGCAAACGAACTTAACGGTCCTACGCAGGAAGCGGTGAGCGCACTGAACCAAGTACGCGAACGCAGCAATGCCACACCGCGTGACATAGAGCAGTTTGAAGAAGGAACAACCGTGAAGGTTGACGGTGTGAACACAAAGGTTTCACCTAAAGCTTCGTTGCGTTCTTCCATAATAGAAGAGCGTGCCATGGAGCTTGCCCTTGAGGGAGACCGCCGCTGGGACCTCATACGCTGGGGTATATACCTGCCTGCCATGAACGCATTGGGCGGTTCCGACGAGGCGGGAAATGTAAAGGAACGTTCTGAGAAGCATCTCCTGTTCCCCATTCCTGTTCTTGAAGTTCTGACAAACAAAGGTATAACAGCCAACAATCCTGGTTGGAACTAATTAATTGAAACGATAAAGTAAAACAAAACTCCGACAGTCATACGAAAGGTGAAGCATAACCTATTATAAGTGGCTGTATGTTGTTTGGGTTTATGGCATGTGACGACATAACGCAAGTTGATGAAGTCCTTGCCGGTGAAAATATACCTAATGCAGGCGCTCCTGCCATTACAAAGATTGTCATGGCAAACGATGCGGAGGGAACACCGATAGAAACGGCAGCATTCACTCAGGTGGTGCGTATCGAGGGCACTAACCTCGGCAATGTCACCTCATTGAAGTTTAATGATGTGGATGTGGATTTGAGCGAGGTATACTCAAGTTACGGCGCTGTGCTTGCAAAAGTGCCGAGGGTGCTTCCCGGGACGGTTACCGACCGTGTGTATGTGCAGACAGACCTGGGCGAGACATCAGCTCCGCTGAAAGTGACAATCCCTGAGCTGAAGATACAAGGACTTTATTGTGAGTATGCACAACCTGGCGACACCACATATATCCAAGGCAACGACTACGACCTGTACGGCATAACGGCAGAAGATGCAATCGTTAAGGTTGGCGACAAGGATGTTAATGTGCTTGCCGCGTCAGAGACAGAGCTGATGATACAGATACCCGGCAACGCAAAAATGGGCGATCCGGTTACTGTGCAGGGCACCAAGATGGCAGAGCCGGTAACACTTGATTATGCAAAACCGGGCGTGTCAGAACTGTTCGACTTCAACAATTGGCCCGGTTACGGTGCATTCACTCATGCAAGCAAGTATTCGTGGGCACCTAAAGATTTCCTGTACAGCAAATTCACGGCAGGACCTGACGATCCCCAACCTTTAGGGCGTGACGGCAAATACATACGCTTTAAAGACGATGTTAATGCCTGGGGCTGGACGGTATTCTGGGCTGGATATATAGACTTGCCAGCCGATGTGGCAGCCAATCCGCAGGATTATCAGATGCGCTTTGAGTTTTGGAATGACCAGAAATATCCGTTGAATTCCAATTACAGGATTATGTTCGGCAACTATCAGTGGTATCCCGGCGGTGACGGTGTAGCCCTGAATACCAAAAACCAGTGGAAGACAATACGCATAGACCTTGACGAAGAAGACCCCGAAGGGCATGTGCTTGTTCCCGCAGGTACAGACAGTAGCGTACGCTACTCGTTCATGATAATATTCTCGCCCACCTCGGCGCAGACCTATAACGTAGCAATGACAAACTTCCGTTTTGTAAAAAAATAATAAGACATGAAGAATATTAAGTTTATCAATATAATCATGGCTCTTGCACTGGTGTGCTTTGGGCTGACGGCTTGCAGCAGTGATAATGACGACAATGGTGGAGAAGGCGGAGGAGGCACCGGTGGCGGAGGCTCCGTGGCAAAACTGGCAGAGCCGTATTTCGGTGTCAACATGTCAGGTGCGGAGTTTGCCGCTGTCTATCCTGGCATAGACGGCACGCATTATGGCTATCCGACACGTTCTGATATTGAGTACTTTGCCAATAAAGGATTTAAACTTATACGTTTCCCGTTCAGGTGGGAACGCATACAGAAGCAGCTTGGCGGCGAACTCGATCAGGTGGAGCTTGCAAAGATGAAGGCTGTTGTCAGTGCGGCGCAGGAGCTTGGTGTATACGTAATACTTGACCTGCACAACTTCGGGCGTTACTGTACGTACAGCAACGGGTATAGCTCGGCAGACAACAATTATGCCATATTAGGCTCTCGCACATGCTCTACTGCTCATTTCTGTGACTTGTGGAAACGTTTGGCGCAGGAGTTTATGGGATATACAAATGTATGGGGCTATGACATAATGAACGAGCCCCACAATATGCTCAGCTCTTCACCATGGGACAAAATAGCCCAGGAATGTATAGACGCAATACGCGAGGTGGACAGGCAGACTCCCATTGTTGTTGAGGGGAACGAGTTTGCATCGTCAAGCAAGTGGACAAATCTCAGTCAGGATTTGAAAGACCTTACAGACCCTTCAGACAAGCTCATATTCCAGGCACATGTCTATTTTGACAATGATGCCAGTGGCAAATATGTCAAGGATTATGACGGCGAGCAGGCAACAGAGGATATAGGTGTTGAGAGGCTGAAGCCGTTTGTTGAGTGGTGCAAGAAGTATGGCAAGCAGGGCTTTGTCGGCGAATACGGCGTTCCTGACAACGACCCGCGCTGGCTTGTCACCCTTGACAAGGCGCTGCAATATCTTTCTGAAAACGGCATAGGCGGCACATACTGGTCTGCCGGTCCGCGTTGGGGCGACGATGCCCTTGCCGTGCAGCCGATAAACGGGCAGGACAGGCCCCAGATGTCTGTTATCGTAAAGTATCTTAAGGCAGAATGATGATGTTTCTTATGAGCAGAATAAAGATTATTATTATTATGTTGCTGATTACTGTGGCTGCCTCTGCTGTCACTCCGGTGAAGAGGTGGGGACAGTTGCAGGTCATAGGCAACCAGTTGTGTGACAGCAGGGGAGAACCCGTGGTGCTTCGTGGCGTAAGTCTCGGGTGGCATAATCTGTGGCCCCGTTTTTACAATGCAAAGTGTGTGAAGTGGCTCCGCGACGACTGGCACTGTACCGTGCTGCGTGCGGCAATGGGTGTATGCATTGAAGACAACTACAAGGAAAACCCGGAATTTGCACTGTCGTGCATGAACAAAGTAATTAAGGCAGCCATAAAGAACGGGATATATGTCATAATAGACTGGCACACCTATTATCCTGAAAAGGATGAGGCTGTCAAGTTTTTCGGCATGATGGCAAAGGAATACGGCAAGTATCCGAATGTCATATATGAGATATACAACGAGCCGATGGAGGATACATGGGAGAGTGTCAGCGACTATGCTTATGCCGTAATAGCGGAGATACGCAAGTACGACGAGGACAATATCGTTCTTGTAGGTAATCCGCACTGGGACCAGGACCTGCATCTTGTAGCGGAACGCCCGTTGAAAGGGCTGACAAACATAATGTACAGTCTTCATTTCTATGCGGCCACTCACGGTCAGGAACTGCGCGACCGTGCCGAGGCGGCATGGAAGCAAGGCATTCCTGTCTTTGTAAACGAATCGGCTGGAATGGAGTGTACCGGTGACGGTCCGCTTGACATGGATGAGTGGCAGCGCTGGACCGACTGGATGGAGGCACACCGCATAAGTTGGGTAAACTGGTCCATTTCCGATAAGAACGAGACATGCTCGATGCTTATTCCAAGGGCCCGCAAAGACGGCCGCTGGACGGATGATGTCATAAAACCCTATGGCAGGATTGTAAGGGCTAACCTGCGAAAATACAATAAATGACCCCCTCTGAGGAGGAGCATGGCAAGTTACGGTCTGAAAGGTGGCATTCCGGCCTGCAAGACATGGCCTTTTGCAAATCAGGCAGAGGCGGAAGAAAACTGTAAGCAAAAGCCCCTTGAATATAACAGACTGTAAGTATTTGCCATAAAAGCTAAAGGCAATTCTGACAACAAGTAATAAAGACGATATAATGAATAAACTTTCTATCATAGTAATATGCCAGATGTTTGTAGCATGCCTTGCATGTGCCCAGTCTTCGCTTGACGATATTGACCGCCGGGCGTGGCACGATGCCGTGTCTCCCCTTCAGATGAAGGCGGCAGGCATGTATCCTTTTTCTGTGAAGAAAATAAAGTCATGCGCTTCAGACAGGGTACAGTCTTTGAGCGGTATTTGGACCTTGTCGGGAGCAGACGGCATAAATTCAGATATATCTGTTCCGTGCCGTGTTCCCGGCAGCATACATACGGCATTGAAAGAAGCGGGAATTATTCCTGACCCGTGCGTTGGACGGAACGATACAGCGGCGGAGCGGAGGTCGTATCAGCGCTGGTATGTTACGCGGACGTTTTATTATGACGGTACAATGTCCAGTCCGTTATTGTCTTTTAAAGGTGTGGCAAATAAATGCCGGGTATTTGTCAACGGTGTGCCTGTGGCTGAGCACGAGGGCATGTTCGGTGGTCCAGATATAGCGGTGGATAAATATCTGAAGCGCGGCGAGAATGTCATAAAGGTGGAACTCCTGCCGATACCCAAGATTTATAACGGCGGCTGGCCGGCAACGGCAAATGAGGCATGGAAGCATACAGTCGTGTCAAACTGTGTGTACGGCTGGCATTATTCAAAGATACCCTCAATGGGTATATGGAATGATGTGCACCTCGTAGACCGCCCGGACTTGCGGATAGAAAATCCGTTCTTCATCACCCGTTCCGTGAAAGGTGACATGCGGATGCAACTTACGCTCCCGAAGGAGACGACAGGAGAAATACGTTTGTTGGTCAGGCCTTATAACTTTGAAGGCAGGCCGCAGGCTTTTGTAACCACGATAAACAAAGTCAAAGGGAATGCCGCTTTTGACTTTAATATAAAAAAGCCGTGTCTGTGGTGGCCGAACGGCACCGGCAGCCAGAACCTATACGATGCTGAAGTGCAACTTGTGGCTGACGGAAAGGTGCAGTCGGTATGTGCACGGCGTTTCGGCGTAAGGACTGTTGAGATGAAACCGTTGCCAGAAGGAGAGCGTGAGGACTTATACAACTGGACTTTCTGTATCAACGGACGTGACATGTTCGTAAAAGGGACGGGCTGGTGCATGATGGATGCCTTGCTTGATTTTTCAAAAGAACGTTACGACCGTTTCTTGTCCGTTGCCCGTCATCAGAATATCCAACTGATAAGGGCATGGGGCGGAGGAATGCCGGAAACGGACATATTCTATGAGCTTTGTGACGAGAAGGGTATTATGGTCATGCAGGAGTGGCCCACGGCATGGAACAGTCATGAGACACAGCCGTTCGGCATGCTGGAGGAAACGGTTGCCCTCAATACCGTACGTTTGAGAAATCATCCTTCGCTTGTAATGTGGGGAGGAGGCAATGAATCGGATAAGCCTTATGGTAAGGCCATAGACATGATGGGGCGTCTTAGCGTGGAACTTGACGGCTCCAGGCCGTTTCACCGTGCGGAGGCATGGGGCGGCAGCCGCCATAACTACAACTGTTGGTGGGACGAGATGCACCTTAATCACAATCTTAACATGACTGCGCGCTTCTGGGGAGAGTTTGGTGTGCCGTCGCTGCCTCATGCGGAGACGGTAAGGAAATATCTTGACGGTGAGAAATATGTATGGCAGCCGGATAAAGAATCGGCATTCACCCATCATACTCCTATATTCGGAACTAACGGAGAGATAAGCCGGCTGGGACAGTATGCCGGATATTTCACATCATTGGAAACTCTGGAAGACGCCGTGTTAGGTTCTCAGATGTCGCAGGTAGTAGGCGTAAGGCATACTCTTGAGCGTGCCCGGACAATGTGGCCTAATACAACCGGTGCCCTTTATTATAAGCTGAACGATAACTATCCGGGACTGTCATGGTCGAGTGTAGATTATTATGGTGCGGTCAAGCCGCTGCATTATTTTGCGCGCCGTGCCTTTGAACCGGCAACGACAGTCTTGCTGCTTGACAGGACAAACATGGCGGGGCAGGAGGTGAAGATACCTTATTATCTCCTTGACGACAATAACATCGTTACCGGCAAGACCGTTAAGGCACGTCTGTCGGTATGGAACCATAAGATGCAGTGCGTACTTGACACGGCGATATCGGTAAAGCCTAAGGGCAGAGTTGATAAGATTGCAGATATCGTTCTGACGAAGGAGCAGACGTTGAGCGAGATGTTGTACATGAAGACAGACCTCATTAAGGACGACGGTACGCTTGTGGCAAGAAACTGGTATTTCTGCAACTACGATACACGTCGTGGCGTAATGCTTGAGTCGCGGGCGGCGGATGTCCGTACGGAACAGGACGGGAAAAACATAACAATAACCAATATATCGGCATTTCCTGCCGTGGGTGTTACCGTCGATGTCCCTGGGCAGTCGTCACAGTTGCTATTGTCTGATAATTATTTGTGGCTTGATCCGGGAGAGACGGTAACGGTTGGCTCCAATATATCGTGTCCTGCCGTGGTCAGTTGGTGGAACTCAAAAAATAAATGAAATTATGAATAAGATAAAGTTAAGCTTGATATCAGTATTGATAACGTTAAGTGGCGGAATGCTTGCAGGCGAGCCTTTCGGTGTTAACCTCGCCTGTGGTGATTTCGGTTCGGTATTCCCCGGTGAATATAACAGGCATTATACATATCCCACCGATGCGGATCTTGTATACTGGCAGCAGAAAGGACTGATGCTCGTACGTCTGCCTTTCCGCTGGGAACGTCTTCAGCATAAGCCTTACGGACCTTTGTGCCAGGACGATCTGGCTAAGGTGAAAGACTTTGTAAAGGCTGCCGGAAAGCGTGGGATGAAGGTTCTTTTTGACATGCACAACTATTGCCGCCGTATAGATGAGGGCACAGAGAAGGTTGTAGGTACGCCCGAATTGTCTTATGAGAGCTATGGGCAGTTCTGGCGTATGATGGCACAGGAGTTCCGCGACTTCGGCAACATCTATGGCTACGGACTGATGAACGAGCCTCACGACCTGCCCGCAAGTGTGTCATGGCACAAAATGGCACAGGTGGCGATAGACTCTATCAGAACCGTGGACACAAAAACTCCTATAGTCGTAGGCGGATATCATTGGAGCTCGGCACGGCGTTGGGTACAGATGAGTGATAACCTTAAGACATTACGTGACCCTGCTGAAAATCTCATATTTGAGGCACATTGCTATTTCGACTTTGACGGCTCGGGCACTTATAAGTTTACATACGAACAGGAAGAGGGAACCCCCAAGCGCGGCGTGGACCTTGTACGCCCTTTTGTGGAATGGCTTAATAAAAACAATCTTCGCGGTATAATAGGCGAATATGGCATACCCGAAGGAGATGAACGTTGGGAGAAGACATTGGACAACTTCCTTTCATATTTGCAGAAGAACGGTGTCCCCGCGCTTTATTGGGCGTCAGGACCATGGTGGACGGATGCCGTAATGACAATCCCGACATACCGAGGCGGCAAGGAGAAGCCTCAGGTTAAGATTATGGAGAAGTATAAGGAGACAAAATAACAGGAGGACCGATAAGCTGTCAGTACACTTCATCAATAAATTATTCACTATGACAAGCAAGTATTTTCTCATAGCTATGATGTTAGTTTCTTCCGCCGTCTATGCCGGTATTCCGTTTACGCACGGTAATCTCAAGGTAGACGGCAGCGGAAGATACCTTGAGCATGACGACGGTACACCTTTTTTATATATGGGTGATACGGCATGGGAGATGCTCTCAAGACTTACGTATGAAGAAGCCTGTGCCTATATGGACAACAGGGTGGGGAAGGGAATAAACGTTATACAGACCGTTCTTCTCTCCGAACTGGCAGGCATCAGGGATACAACGGCAGCAGGTGTCACGCAGTTAATAAACGGAGATGTCTGCAGCCCCAATCCCCTTTATCTGGCACATGCCGACTCCGTCCTTGCATACGCGGAGCAAATCGGACTGTATCTTGCAATATTACCCACATGGGGTGACAAGGTAGACAAGCAATGGGGCAACGGACCGGAGATATTTAATGAACATAATGCGGAAGAATACGGAAGAATTTTGGGGCGCAGGTGGGCTTCACGCCCTAATATTATATGGATAATAGGAGGCGACCGTGGAGGCGGCGGAAAGAACAGGGCAGTATGGAATGCAATGGCAAGGGGCATAAAGTCTGAGGACAAAGTGCATCTTATGACATATCATCCGCATGGAGAGCACTCGTCGTCCATGTGGTTCCACGATGAAGACTGGCTTGACTTTAACATGATACAGACCGGTCATTGTCAGCAGGGGTATGATATATACCGCCGTATGATGTTGCATGACATGGCCCTGAAACCGGTAAAGCCCGTTATGGACGGAGAACCACGGTATGAAGACATACCGCGCAACTTCAAAAAGGAAGACGGCAGGTTTGGGGCTGCCGACGTTAGGCATACGTTATATCAGAGCATGCTTACCGGTGCATGCGGATACACTTACGGCAACAACAATCTGTGGCAAATGTATGCTCCGGGGCGCGAACCCAAGTGTGACGCGCGTACATACTGGTACGACGCGATGAATATGGAGGCTGAATGTCAGCTTATACATTTTGTGAAGCTTTGGCACGAAATACCTTTCAGAGGCGGGTATAATGTTCCGCATTGTGCCGTTCCCGCGGATGAATACGGTTGTGATGAGGCTGTTGCCTTTATTACAGGGGATTATATGCTGTGCTACTTTCCCGGAGGGAACAGCTGGAGACTGACGGTACCTGATACGTTCGGTCACCTGTATGCAGCAGAGTGGATGAATCCCCGTACCGGACAGCGCATGCCCGGAGGTATTTCTGAAGGGTATGTGGTTGATGTGAGTTTGCCGGAGGGTGGTAATGACGACTGGCTTTTGATATTGAAAAAAGAAAAATAATATTAATACAATTATGAAATTAAAGAGTATAAATGAACTTGCACGTGACTATGAGGATCTTGTAAACCGTCATAATGAGGCCGAGACCAGTGTAAATGGCATTTATTGCCGTTATAAGCATCCTGTGCTTACGGCAGAGCATGCCCCGCTGATTTGGCGGTATGACATGAACGAGAATGATAACCCGTTGTGTGAGGAACGCATTTCAATAAATGCCGTGTTTAACTCAGGTGCAATAAAACTGGACGGGAAGTACTATCTTATGGCACGTGTCGAAGGCGCCGACCGCAAGTCATTCTTCGCCATTGCAGAGAGTGACAGTCCTACGGAGGGCTTCCGCTTTTGGGAATATCCGGTCATGATGCCTGAGACACCGGGGGAAATAGATACGAACATGTACGATGCCAGACTGACAAAGCACGAAGACGGATATATCTATGCCTTGTTCTGTGCCGAGCGTAAAGATCCGTCCGCAGAGCCGGGCGACCTTTCTTCGGCGGTTGCAGCAGCGGCAATAGCGAGGACTAAGGACCTTAAGACATGGGAGCGTCTTGATGACGTGAAGACAGATACGCAGCAGCGCAACGTCGTTCTTCATCCGGAGTTCGTAAATGGCAAGTATGTGCTTTACACGCGTCCGCAGGACGGCTTCATAGATACGGGCAACGGAGGCGGAATAGGTTGGGCGCCGATAGATGATATCTGTCATGCTGAGATTCATGATGAAAGGATTATCAATGTGCGTAAGTATCATACTATAAAAGAAGTGAAGAACGGAGAGGGCCCCCATCCTATAAAGACTTCGCGCGGCTGGCTGCATCTCGCTCATGGTGTGCGCGGCTGCGCGGCAGGGCTTCGCTATGTGTTGTATCTCTATGTCACGGCTCTTGACAATCCTTCCAAGGTGATAGCGGAGCCGGCTGGATACTTCATGGCTCCCTTGGGCGAAGAGCGTGTCGGTGATGTCAGCAACGTTCTTTTCTCAAACGGCTGGATAGAAGACAACGGTAGGGTATATATCTATTACGCATCGAGCGACACACGCCTTCATGTGGCAGAGTCAACCGTAGAGCGACTTTTGGACTATTGTTTCAACACACCTTCCGACGGGTTGCGCTCCATAGAGTCTGTTAAGGCTATATATAGGCTTGTGGACAAGAACAAGAGATTACAACAATAATTATAATATATGGCTACGTTAAAAGAGAAAATCGGATATGGGCTTGGCGACATGTCGTCATCCATGTTCTGGAAAATATTCAGCTATTATCTTCCTATCTTTTACAGTGACGTCTTCGGGCTTAGTCTCGGGGCAACGGCAGTGCTGATGCTTGTGACACGTATATGGGATACCGTCTCCGATCCGGTGATGGGCATCATTGCCGACCGCACCGATACAAGATGGGGCAAGTACCGTCCTTGGCTGTTGTGGATGGCTGTTCCGTTTGCAGTTGCAGGATGCCTGTTGTTTATAACCCCGCAGTGTGGCGAGACAGGGCGTTTGGCCTGGGCTTACTTCACATATATGCTTATGATGACAGTCTATACCGCAATCAATGTGCCCTATGGCTCTATGCTCGGTGTGGTTACGGATAATTCAGATGAGAAGACGGTCTTTTCAAGTTACCGGATGTTCTTTGCCTATGCCGGCTCGTTCGTTGCAGTCTTTGCATGGGAGCCTTTGGTAAAGTTCTTTACGGATTTGTGCGGTGGAGATACTCCGCTTATTGCCTTGCAGCATGGCTGGCAGTATGCCATGGTTGTAATCTCTGCGGCAACCCTTATCCTCTTCCTGCTCTGTTTCCGGATGACGCGCGAGCATGTACGGCCGCCCAAGACCGGTTCTGTATGGGAAGACCTTAAGGCACTTGCCTCAAATTTTCCATGGTGGCTGATTACCTCGGCGGCTCTTTGTACAAATCTTTTCTGTACGCTTCGCGGTTCGGTTGCAGCATATTACTTTAAATACTATATAGGTGAAACGGCTCATATAGACCTCGGTTTCACGTCTTTCCTGTTCTTTGCGGGCATCTTCCTTGCCGTGGGAGAGGTGTGCAATATGATTGGTGTGGTGCTTGCCGTGCCGATGTCATTCCGGCTTGGTAAGCGAAATACTTTCATTGTCTCGGCTGCATTGCTGGCATTGCTGTCTGTAGCGTTCTTTTATGTTCCGATGACCAATGCTGGTTTCTTTGCAATACTCATCCTTCAGGTGTTAATAAGCATACTTACTGGTATCGTATCTCCGCTTGTATGGTCGATGTATGCAGACGTTGCCGACTATTCTTCCAAAAAGCACGGCACTTCATCGACAGGTCTGATATTCTCTTCCGGTTCCATGGCACAGAAGTTCGGCGGTGCGGTTGCCGGTGCGGCAGTGCTTTGGATACTTGCAGCCTTCGGCCTTGTGCCCAACGCTCCGCAGCAGAGCGACACCGCCATGCTTGGCATACGTCTTGTCATGAGCTATATACCGGCAGCCGTGGCAGTTCTTGAAATAGTTATACTCTTGGCTTATCCTTTGGGAAAGAAGCTAAGGACAGACAACGGATATCAGAAATGAAAAGATTTGCATTATATCTTAAGATTGTCCCGGCAGCCTGTGCCGTGATGTTCTCGCTTGCGTTGCATGCCGGTACTGACAACCTGCGTTGCGAGTATATGACAAATCCTGTAGGCGTGGATGCGGCTCATCCACGTCTAAGCTGGACCTTGCCGGGATTGAAAGACAAGATACGTGTCGTCATGTCGGAAGACAGTCTTGCCGTGGCCGGAGCCGTATACGGAACAAAGCCCGGGCATTCGGACCGTATGCGTGTATACGAGCTCGCCCCGGGTACGCAGGAGTTTGCCGTTGATGACTTTAATCCGGCTCCTGCACGCAGATATTACTGGCGCGTATTCTTCGGAAAGCGCGGTTCCACAGTTGCAAGCTTTGTTACAAACCTGCCGCTGGGCAGTGCGAGGTGGATTACCGACGGCAACGATGCCGCTTACCGCCCGTTGGCATTGTACCGCCATACGGTAAACGTGTCCAAACCTGTAAAAGAAGCGTTTATCACCGTTGCTTCCGCAGGTCTTCACGAAATTATGCTTAACGGAAGGAAAGTTGGCAACCACCGCCTTGACCCTATGTTCACGCGCTTTGACCGGCGCGTGCTCTCCGTCATGCACGATGTTACCGGACTTATGCGCGAGGGCGGCAACGTTGTTACTGTGGAGCTTGGCAACGGGTGGTACAATCACCAGTCAACGGCGGTGTGGTTCTTCCACGAAGCATCGTGGCGCAACCGTCCGCGCTTTGCTGCCAATCTGCTGATACGCTATGAGGACGGCACGGAGGAGCATGTGGTGACCGACGGCAGTTGGCAGACGGCAGAAAGCAGCACGGTCTTCTCAAGCATATATACGGCAGAGCATTACGATGCCCGCTTGTATCCGCAGGAGTCGTCGTGGCACGGTGTCACCGAAACCGTCTGTCCCGCACGTGTCGTCTCTTCGCAGGTCATGCATCCCATTAGGCTTACCGCCGTTTACAAGGCGGATAAGATAGACCGCCTGTCCGATACCCTTGCCGTTTATCATTTTCCTAAGAACATTGCCGGTGTCACACACCTGCGTGTACGTGGACCTCGCGGTACGGTGGTGAGGCTTAAACATGGTGAGATGCTTTATGCCGACGGGCGTGTTAACATGGAAAATATTGACTATCACTATCGCCCGACTGATGACAGTGACCCGTTTCAGACAGATGTTGTTACGCTGAGCGGTGGCGATGACGGGTTTGCAGCGCGGTTTGGCTATAAAGGCTTTCAGTATGTCGAGGTAAGCTCTTCCGCACCTTTGGAACTTACCCGGGAGAGTCTTGTTGCCGAAGAGATGCACAGCGATGTGCCACGCATCGGATATTGGCATTCGTCATCTGAATATCTTAATAAGCTTCTTGAGGCGACACAGAATTCTTATCTCAGCAATCTCTTCGGTTATCCTACCGACTGTCCGCAGCGTGAGAAGAACGGCTGGACGGCAGATGCCTACCTCGCCCTTGAGACGGGAATGGCATACAATGACGTTGTTACCGTTTATGAGAAGTGGCTGGCTGACTTCCGCGACGAGCAGCGTCCTGACGGCACACTGCCATGTATTATCCCGACGGACAAGTGGGGATACGACTGGGCGAACGGTGTAGACTGGACAAGTGCCACGGTTATCATTCCATGGCAGATATATTGCTGGCATGGAGACCGCAGGCTTCTTGAACGCCATTACGGCTGCATGGACAGATACGTACGCCACATAGAGACTGTTGCCAAAGACAACCTTACCGACTGGGGGCTTGGCGACTGGATACCCGTAAGGACAACGAGCGACTTGTGTTACACCACGTCTGTCTACTATTATGTCGATGCGGTAATAATGTCAAAGGTGGCAAGACTTCTTGGAAAAGATGCCGACGCTCTTCATTATTCATGTCTTGCCGATGACATACGCTCGGCGATAAACCGCCGCTTTCTCGATGCCGGAAAAGGCTTGTATGCCGGCGGCACGCAGACAGAACTTTCCATGGCACTGTATTGGGGCATTGCTCCTGACTCACTTCGTGCAAAAGTTGCCTCGCAACTTAATGAGCGCGTTGTTGCCGACGGCTTTCATCTCGATGTGGGAGTGCACGGCTGCAAGGCACTGTTAGGTGCGCTGTCCGACAACGGATATGCGGATACCGCCTACAAGGTTGTATGCCAGAAAACATATCCGTCGTGGGGATATTGGATTAGTCAAGGTGCAACCACCCTCCATGAGAACTGGAAGACCGATGTCGTAATAGACAACTCGCTTAACCACATAATGTTCGGAGAAGTGGGAGCGTGGCTCTTCAAGTCGCTTGCCGGAATAACGCCGGATGAGACGGCACCTGGGTTCAGGCTCGTCAACGTCCGTCCCTACTTTCCCGCAGACCTTGACAGCCTTGAGGTGAGCCGTGAGACATATTACGGCAGGCTTGAAACCTCGTGGCGACGCGACGGCGGTGTGATAAGATATACGATAAGCGTGCCTGCTGCGATGACGGCAAACCTTGTGCTGCCCGACGGCAAGGCGCATATAATAAGAGGTGCAAGTAAAACATTTAATATAAAATCAAGATGACAAGGAGAATAAGAATAATATTGCTGATGATTGCCGCCGTGCTTCCTGCGACGGCTCAGTTGCGGCTTCCTGCGATAATGTCAGACCACATGGTAATACAGCGCAACGAGAAGATACGCTTTTGGGGCTGGGCGGACAAAGGTGCGCGGGTAACGGTGGCTTTAGCCGGAAACACCGCATCTGCCAAGGCCGCACGTGACGGGCGCTGGAGTGTACAGCTGCCCGCGTTGCCGGCAGGCGGACCGTATACTGTGACTGTAAGTTCGAAAAAAGAGACAATAACCCTTGACGATGTTCTTGTGGGCGAGGTGTGGATATGCAGCGGACAGTCCAACATGGAGTTCATGCTCCGTTCGATAAACAACGCTGACGAGGAGATTCGTTCAGCAACAAACGGCAACATCCGTTCGTTCGACGTACAGAAGGATATGGCGCGCTTTCCGAAGGATGACCTGAAAGGCGACTGGAAGATATGCTCTCCGCAGACGGCCGGCAACTTCTCTGCCGTGGGATATCTCTTCTGCCGCGAGATTGCCGAACGTCTTAACGTCCCTGTGGGACTGATAAACACGTCATGGGGAGGTACCGACATAGAAAGCTGGATGAGCATGGAGACGATAGATGCCTTCCCGAAATACCGCCGTCTCATGACACGTCTGCGCTCGGAGGAGCTTGAGGCTTATCTCGCACGTGGTAAGGAGGTGGAGGCTGCGTTCTTGAAAGCCATCGCCGATGAGCCGGGTGAGAAGGAGCAGTGGTATCTTCCTTCGTACTCCAAGAGCGACTGGAACCCCCTGCGTGTGCCCGGGCTGTGGACCGACGATGCCCTTTCGGGTGTTGACGGCGTGGTGTGGACAACGGTGGAGTTCAGCGTCCCCGAGGCTCTTGCCGGACAGCCGGCGAGACTTAGTCGTGGGAAGATAGACGATGACGACGTCACTTGGAAAAACGGAACAAAGGTCGGCTCAACCGTGGGCTATGACATAAAGCGCCGCTACACGGTGCCCTCGGGCGTGTTGAAGGCTGGCAAGAATGAACTTACGGTGAAAATTGTCGACAACCATGCCGGTGGCGGATGCTACGGCTCAAGCGACTTGTTCTTCCTGCAGGTAGGTCAGGAACGCCTGTCCATACTCGGCGACGGCTGGAAATACAAGATTGCCGTTGACAATGAGGCGTTCGAATACGTGGAAGACGGTCCCAACGCCTTTCCCTCCCGCCTGTTCAATGCCATGGTGGCTCCCATTGCCGGATATCCTGCACGTGGCTTCGTGTGGTATCAGGGAGAGAACAACGCCCCGCGGGCAGAGGAGTATTACCGCCTTTTCCCGGCAATGATAAACGACTGGCGGAGCCGTTGGAACCGTGCAGACATGCCGTTCTACTGGGTTCAACTTGCCAACTACATGCCTTCAGACGAGCATCCTTCGGCAAGCAACTGGGCGGTGTTGCGCGATGCCCAGAACTCGGCACGCAGTCTGCCGCATACGGGACAGGCTGTGATAATAGACGTGGGTGATGCCGATGACATACATCCGCGTGACAAGCAGACGGTGGGTCATCGTCTTGCGTGCCTTGCCCTGCACAACGACTACGGCATGGCGGACATATACTGTGAAAGTCCGCAGCCGCTTAAAGCTGTGAAGCATGGCGATAACGTGCTTGTAACGTTTGAAAATGTTGCCGGAGGACTAAAGGCAAAGAGCCGTTACGGATATGTCTGCGGCTTTGCCGTTGCGGGTAAAGACGGCAAATACCGCTGGGTAAGGGCAGAGACGTCAGGAATCGATGCCGTGCTGCTCGACTGTACCGGCATCGACAATCCAAAGTCTGTCCGCTATGCCTGGGCTGATAATCCTGACGATGCCAACCTATACAACAGCGCCGGACTGCCTGCTGCACCGTTTGAGAAAGCCGTGGAGGAATGAGGTCCACGGAATACATAGACAAAGAACGGGATGTTTTGACACACCTTTAATAATAGGGCGTTTTGCATAATTAAAGCATAAGAAACCAATGAAACCATACAAGTTTGAACCATATCTGAAGACAACGATATGGGGCGGATACCGTATAGCGCCGTTTAAGGGAATATATACGGCGCAGCCCAACATAGGAGAATCGTGGGAGATATCCGGCGTGCCGGGGCATGAGAGCGATGTCGGGGCGAAGATATATGCAGGGCTGAAGAAGGGCATAACGCCCGAAGACTATGAGCGCATGGCTACGGCGAAACCCATTGGCGGACGCTCGCCCATGCAGAATGTCATAGTCACCCACGAGGCACATCAGGGCGACCTGTTCTTCCTTCCGGCCGGGCGTCTCCACGCCATAGGCGCCAGCAACTTCCTTGCCGAGATACAGCAGACGAGCGACATAACATACCGCGTGTACGACTTCGGCAGGAAAGACGCTCACGGCAATCCGCGCGAACTGCACGTTGCAGAGGCACGCGACGCCATAGCCTACAGGGAATGGCCCGAGTACCGCACGTCTTACGACTCTACAAAACCCACGTCGCAGCTCATAAACTGCCCCTATTTCAACGTAAACCGCGTGGTGGTGCAGATGGCGGCACAGATAGATTTCAATGCCGACTCGTTTGTTGTCGTGATGTGCCTTTGGGGTGAAGCCAACATCAACGGCGTGCGTGTCAGCCGCGGCGAGACGCTGCTCGTGGCGGCATGCGAGAATGTTTTATATATTTTTGGTAACGCGACGTTCCTCACGGCGACTATGTGAGGATGTCTTAAAAATATGATTTTATGAAAAGAAACATTTGCGTCTCTGCGGTGTCACTGCTCATATTGCAGGGCATTTCCGCGCAGGACGGCCTTATTGGCAATGCTGTGAGAAATCTTCCGCTGCTGGCTCCGGCGGGCACGGAGATACACTATCAGGGAAGCATAGACAAGACGGGCGGCAATGCCGATTGGGACTGGTACCTCTATGAGGACGCCAACCGTGAGTGGGTGGTCCTCGACGTGGACGGTCCCGGGTGTATACAGAACCTTACGCAGCACCGCTATCTCACGTGCAGCGACCCGCTGTTCCGCTTCTATCTCGACGGCAGCAAGGTGGCGCAGTATGAGGTAAGGCTGTCTGAAATCGGACTGAAGTTCCCTTTCTGCAAGCCGCTTGCCGACAGTTATATTGGTCCCTACGACAACGGGCGCGGACCAATACGTGTGGCGCGCAGCTTTGTGCCGCTGCCTTTCAACAAGAGTTGCAAGGTTACCACCGACGTGCGCCTCTATGGCAATGACCGTATGCGTGGTGAAAGCGGATGGGGACACATCGTGTATCATACGTTCGCATCACCGCAGTCGGACACGCTTGCCGCATATACAGAGAACCTTGAAAACATAAGGCAGTTGAAATCGCATGGTTTCAGCGTGCCTGTAACCTTACCGTCAGATACTACCGTAATAAGGCGCACAGAACTTCGGCCAGGAGAGGCGTGCCTGTTGGCGAGTATGGATAGAAGTGGTGTGCTTTCTGCTGTACGGCTGTTTGCAGATAGGATTGATGCGGAAGCGATGCAGACGGTATGGATGGAGATAACGTTCGACGGGCATGATACGCCCGATGTGCTTTGCCCCATCGGTGCGTTTTTTGGAAACTCGCTTGCTTATAACTCCGTTGAGTATCTGCTCATGGGCGTGACGGAGGGCGGCATGATGTATAACACGTTCCCCATGCCTTTCTGGCAGGGTGTTACCTTGCGTCTGCACAACCGCGGCACTGTCACGTTCGGGCTTGCCGGCGGTACAGTAGTGCATCGTACCAACAACTATCCTTATGAGGCTTCGGGATATTTCCGCAACACACCTTATTATATACGCAGGCATGTGGAAGGCGAAGACAGCCGTGTGGCGCATGCCGACGGTTGCGGCAAGATGGTTGCGGCACATGTCACATGCTGGGCGGAACGCCCTAATGTGATAAGCTGTGAGGGCGATGTCCACGTTTATATTGACGATGAGCAAACTCCACGCGTGCAGAGCGACGGCTCGGAAAGCTATGTCTCTTACGGCTGGGGCTTTCCCACACCGCCCGAAGCGCATCCGTTCGGGGGTTACGACGGCTTGCCTGATAACCCATGGTCTATGACGCGGCTGTGTATATTCGACTGCTATCCCTTTAATAGCAACATAAGTTTTAACATAGAGAGCGGTGAGTACAATAACCAATATCTTGAGCATGCAGGTACAATATTCTATTATGGCAAAGACCATGTGCGGGAGGCACTTACCGACTCTATAGTCGTTGCTGACGGCAGTTCACGCCGCGCCCATAAGTGCCGCATAAAGGGAACTCACCGTATTGCCACTGCAACATCGGTCTATGAGGGAACGTACAACCGCCGTCAGCTCACCCATAGCTTCATGTCTTATGGCGAAGGTGCCGAAATTTCATTCCGTGTAAGCATAAATCCTGCCAACGCCGGGGTGCGCCTGCTGCGCATGAGCAATCAGAGGCAGCCACGTCAGCTGGCAGAAGTCTATGTCGATGGTGTAAGGGTGGTTGAGCGCAACTGGTATCATGCTGACGGCAACCCGCATATGCAGTGGCTGGACGATAGCTTTGTAATACCCGAGCGGTATACTACAGGAAAGAGTTCGATCAGCATTTGCATCGTACCGAAAAGTGTCGGTGGCAATGTGGCATGGACAGATGTGGCATACCGCGTTTATTCGTTTGACAGTAGGGAAGGCAGATAGATGTTGTATGGCCTATACGTAAAAGCCCCCTTGCCGTGATGTGGCAAGGGGTGTCTTTTTGCTTTATATGATAATGTATTTATCAGAAATAGTATGCAGCGTAAATCTGCCATGCGCTGTTGCGCCCTTTAATTGCTTGCTTTACGCCGTCGGTAAATGTAACCTCGCCTGTTTTCCCGCAAGCGATATTATAGTTTGCGCCTATTTCTATGTGCTTTATCAGCGACACACCAGCCCCGAGGTTTACGCTGAAAGTAGATTTCTTAAGTTGCCAAGTGGCTTCATCGAAAATCTTCTTGTCCTTGTCGCCAACGTTGAAACCAAACTGAGGGCCTGCTGCAAAATAAATGCTTGCCAGACTGCCGAGCCCTATGCCATAGCGCAGGTTTATGGGGATGTTTATTGCTTGCTGCTTCAATGTCTCCTTGCCATCATTCTCTTTTGCATCACTTACTTTGGCTGAACGTTAGTCGTAAAGTGCTGCAATGTCGATGCCAAGCCCTGTAAGAGGAAGTGAGAATTTAAGAGTGGGACCGATAAAAAAGCCAGTCTGGTTGGAAGAATCGAATACTTTCTTGTCTATTGACATGTCGGAAACGTTGTGGCCGCGTTGTTAAGGTTGCTTGTCATTATAATCTGTTTGCTCAGATAAGGTGCTATGTCATCATATCTGATCCAGAACAAGGGGTAAGACTGTGACACATCGCCTTTTTTATTGAGTTACTTGAAAAAGCGGTTCAGTTGCTTCATAGCCTTGTCAAACTGCTTGGCAGGCAACACATAGTTTTTCACAGGATTCATCTTGGCATCATAGACATCGAGGGACCCCTGGGCTGTCTTCTCCAGAATACTGTCCTTCCCTATAATGAAAGCATAGTTCAGATTGCTTCCCACCACATGCCACAGACGCGGAGTCTTATCGGTCATCAGCCGCCCCATAGAATAGTCGTCTGTAGGATTCTTCACACCCAGATATTCCTTCATCAACGTAGGAACCATGTCATAATGAGTAGTACGATGTGTGTACTTATGTGCCTGTTGTCCAGGAACATGCCATATCATTGGCACTCCTATCTGATGAACTGAGAAATTGCTGTTATGTCCCCAGTAGTTGCGATGATTCTCATTGAACTCCTGGCTATGGTCGCCTGTCAGCACAACGATGGTATTATCCATAAGTCCCTGTTTCTTCAAAGCCTCAAACACCTTGCCTAACAGCAAGTCGTCCTGATAGCAGGTGTTGCGATACAGGTTCCAGAAAGGAGTTGGATCCATATCGTTGTTAAGCTTGGTATAATCGGCAAACGCCCATGCTGGTTGGAAATGTTTATTCTTGTCGGCTGGCAACTCAAAACTATGGGGTAGGTCGAAGAAGAGGAACGAGAAGAAAGGCTTTTTCTTGTCTTTTCTGCCTTCCATATCAGCAATAAACATATTGGCCACTCTCGTATCACGCTCCAAGGCAGTCTTGCCCTTGGTCTCGGTGTGTATGCCGGGCACACCTCCAAAGATAACTCTGCCAAAAGGAGGGTCTGCCCATGTAGCACTGGGATAAGTCTGAATGTCGTAGCCCAGAGCTTGCAGTCTGCGGATAAGCAACGGCTGGACATGAGCCGGCTCAAAACTCTCCCAATAATAGCACGACAAGCCAAAGAAGAGGCTGAACACACCACTTCGCGTACCATTGCTGCCACTCACATGATTGGCAAACCATTGATTCTGTTCGGCAAACTGATAGGTATGAGGCATACATTCTGGAGTAAGTGCCCTGCGATTCCATGAATCTAACAAAATAACCACAATATTGGGCAGAGAATCGGGTTCCACCGTCTCAAGCTGATGCACGGGATACAGCAAGTCTGTACTTTGTCGACCACTGGTCTGCCCCACTCTTCTTGGCTGTTTACAGCCCCACTTAAGCAACAAACCATTCGAGGTAGTAGGAAAATAATAAGGCAGCAAGGTGGCACTCTTCATAACCGACTGATGCTGATAGAAGGCAGCATAGATATGCCATAGATGAGCATAAAGTGTACAGCCTACGAAAATACCTGCCACCAACCAGACATAAGCTTTCTTCCTCAACAGCCACACGCGATGCGACAGATACCAAACGCCTACCACAATGGCGGCAACGATGGCAAATAGTCCTGCTTCCTTAAGATAAAGCAAGGCATCGAAGTTGAATATCTCTCCTGCTCCCTCACCGAAAACCATACTCAACACAAAACCATTGATATGGAAATGATAGATGGCATAGACCTGAGAGTTAAGATAGTTGAGCACACAGAGCAGCACCACGCCCACTATCTGCACAACCCTTGCTGTCTTGGGAAAACGGCAAAGCAGAACAAGAATGCCCAACAGATAAGGCACCAAGGCAAACTGCGAGGCATGGCTCACACAGGATGCTGCAAAGAAAACCCATCCCTCAAAATCCATATAGTCGAGGATGGGACTACCCACGATGTAGAAGCTAAACTGAATAGCTATCAATATTGTGGAAAAGGCATAAAACAAAAATCCTTGTTTCAGTCCATTTATCAATTGATTCTTATAAGTCATATTTAGGTGAAAAACTTTTTTCTTCCAAACTTGTCTATAGCTTCAGAAGTTTAGCAAACTCCCATACCACGATTCCTGCTGTAACGCTGACATTGAGCGAGTGCTTGGTGCCAAACTGAGGTATCTCAAGGCAACCGTCACTCATGTCTACCACATTCTGCTTCACCCCTTTTACCTCGTTGCCGAAAATAACGGCATAGCCTGTAGAGTGTGAAGTATTATGAGCATCAGGGAGATTCTGTAGCTTGGTGGAGCCTTCCACCTGCTCGATACTATATACAAAATAGCCTTTCTCCCTCAGTTTCTCTACTGCCTCCTCAGTGGTCTTGAAGTATTCCCAGTCTACGCTGTCCTCGCCGCCAAGAGCTGTCTTATGTATCTCGGCATTAGGAGGCGTGGCAGTAATGCCGCACAGATAAACACCCTCTACCCTGAAGGCATCGCATGAGCGAAACACGCTTCCCACATTATACAAAGAGCGTACATCATCGAGAACCACTATCAGGGGCAGTTTCTCTGCTTCCTTGAACTCCTCCAGCGTGAGGCGGTTCATCTCTATCGTTCTTAACTTACGCATTTCCCTCTGCTTCCTTTGTTTTATAGGCCAAGGCGTACATACGTATCTGCTTGATCATGGCCAAGAGACCGTTGCTGCGTGTAGGACTCAAGTGATCTTTCAGACCTATCTTCTCTACAAAATACAGGTCGGCATCCATGATTTCAGAAGGAGTATGACCGCTCAACACACGTATCAAAAGGGCTATAATGCCTTTTACGATGAGCGCATCGCTGTCGGCTGTGAAGACAAGTTTACCGTCCTTATAGTCACATTGCAGCCACACACGGCTCTGACAGCCGTCGATTAAGTTCTGCTCGTTCTTGTATTTCTCGTCGAGAGGAGCCAGTTCGTTGCCCAAGTCTATGAGCATCTGATACTTGTCCATCCAGTCGGTAAAGTCCTGAAACTCCTCTACTACCTCGTCCTGCAATTCGTTGATTGTTGCCATTATTTTATCTCCTTTATTTCGTTTACAGTTATCAGTTTGTATAGTTTGTCGTTGGGGCGCACCTTGCCAGGCACAGGGATAGATACTCTCCAGCCCTGCTTGGCCACCTCTACAGGTTTCAGTTCATAGCGTATCTCATCGGCATTGAGATACATCACACCTGTGGTGTTGCCCGTAATGAGCAGTTTCTGTCCCTGCTCTATCTCAGAAGCCTCTATAGCCACCTCTGCCACACCAAGCTTGGAGAAGTATTTCATCACTTTGCCCACGAGCACCTTCTTCTCGGTAGCTACAGAACCATAGTGCTTGTTCCATTCACCAAGAGTCTGTCCCTGGTAATATCCGTCCCAGAAACCACGATTGAAGACAGTAGCCAACTTCTCGTCCCAGGCATCCTTCTTCTCCTCGGTAAAGGTTCCGTCGAGCACAGAGGCTATAGCCTCCTTGTAGCATTTCACTACGGTGTATACATATTCTGCACCACGTGCACGTCCCTCTATCTTGAACACACGCACACCTGCATCCATCATACGGTCGATGAAACGTATGGTCTTCAGATCTTTAGGACTCATCACATACTTGTTGTCTATCTCGAGCTGATTGCCTGTTTCATTGTCTGTAACCGTATAGCTTCGACGACATATCTGCACACACTCTCCTCGGTTGGCAGAACGGTTGGCATTGGCAAGACTCATATAGCACTTGCCCGATACAGCCATGCACAAAGCACCATGACAGAACATCTCTATCCTTATCTTCTTGCCCATAGGGCCGCAGATGTTCTGGCGTTCTATCTCTTCATGGATATGCTTCACCTGGTCCATATTCAGTTCGCGTGCCAATACAGACACATCAGCAAAACGGGCATAGAACTTCAGCGCCTCGGTATTGGAGATGTTGAGCTGGGTAGAAAGGTGTACCTCCTCTCCTACCTCATTACAGTAGGCCATGACAGCCACATCGCTGGCTATAACAGCCGAGATGCCTGCCTCCTTGGCTGCATCAATGATTTCTTTCATCGTAGCAATATCGTCATCATATATCACAGTATTTACCGTCAGATATGTCTTAATGCCGTGTTCATTGCAGGTGGCTGCTATTTCGCGCAGGTCGTCGATGGTAAAATGGTTGGCAGAGTGTGAACGCATATTCAACTTGCCAATACCGAAGTATACCGAGTCTGCACCAGCCTGTATGGCAGCAGCCAACGACTCGCGTGAGCCTACTGGTGCCATGACCTCAAATTCTTTTATCTTATCATTCATAAATGTCGTTTATTACTTTGCGGCTGCAAAGTTACGCAAAAAAAACTAAGTTCACAAGTTTGAGTTTCATTATCTTATGAACTTTTCGCTCTATAACTCATTTGTAAGAAGATAATAGCCCCCTATTACTGTCGATAGGATTAGCAGCAAAAGCTATAAAACGACAAAGAGCCTTGACCTAAAAGTCAAGACTCTTGCCACGATAAAAGTCGAGAAAACTGTTCTGATAAAGCGACTCATACTTGGCTTGCACCATGTCGCTCTGTGCCTTGAGGAGATTGTTTTTAGCCTCATTAAACTCAGTAATGCTGGCCTTACCATTCTCGTACTTTCCCTGAGTAAGCCGGAAGGCATCCTCATTGCTTGCCACAGCCTGTCGGCTGCTCACATAGCGCGACTCGGCAGCTATGGCATTGTAGTACACCTGCTGAATCTCCTTATAAAGAGATTTCTTGGCATCCTCTAACTTAAGTACCTGATTGTCACGGTCTATACGGGCTGAACGCACACTGTTGCGGGTGGAGAAACGATTGAAGATAGGCACGTTGAGACTCAAACCAAGATACTGACTGAAATTGTTTTTAAGTTGCTTGCCAAACGATTCGGCATCAAAACCACTCGTCTTGTAGTAGTTGCTGCCCAGCCCTGCATTGAACGCCAGTTGAGGATAATAAGCCGATTTGGCTATAAGAACAGAATGGTCGGCTCCCTTAACACGCAACTCCTGTGCTTTGATCTCGGGTTTGCTCACAAGGCCATCCGCATCGTACTCACTGGCACCCATGCCGATATGGAACAGATAGAGCAGAGTGGCAGACTGGATGAATGGTGCCAAGACAACATTGACTGGCTCCGTATGACTTACGGAGTAGATAACGTGGTGTCGGCAGTGTTGCACATGGACGAGGAAACACCGCATATACACGCCACCATCGTCCCCATCGTGCAGACAGAACGCAAAAAGCAGAAGAAGGAACTAACTGCCAAGAAGAGATATAGGACGAAAGCTCCTGCACCCCGTCTGTGTGCCGACGAGGTGATGAGCCGTGCCAACTTGATACGCTACCAAGATACATATGCAGAGCAGATGGCAGCATACGGATTGCAGAGAGGCGTCAAAGGCGCAGAGGCGCAGCACATAATCCATGCATGAGTATTACCGCAGCCTCATTGCACAGGGCGAGGACTTGCAGGCGAATATCACACAACTACTGAAAGAACAGGAAAAGGCAAAAGAGGTGATAGCAGAGGCGGAACAGACAAGGAAAGACTTTGCCCGTATCAAGGCAGAGGCTAAGACGGAGGAATTGAAGAACTCCGCCACAAAGACTGCCACCACAGCACTCAACGGACTAAATTCTCTTCTTGGTGACAACAAGGTGAACCGATTAGAGAAAGAGAATGCCCAACTGCACAGGGAGGTTGAAGATTTGAATGAGCAGATTGAAAGGCTACACACCGACATGCAGAAGTTAAACGACAACCATGCAAGGGAACTTAACCGCACCAATGAGAAGCACCAACAAGAGGTGAACAATCTGAAACGCCTTATTGACAAGACTTATAAGTGGTTTCCGAGTTTCAAACGCTTCTTCAATATGGAGCATGAGTGTCTGGATTGTGGCTTCAACATGGAACAGACCAATAAACTGCTATACGGGCATGCAGTCAATTATAGTGGGTGGCTTCATTCAAATGAGTACAGGCGCAACGTTCTTGCCGATAATGTCACGGCACAAGTAATAAGAGATGAGAAGCGTAACTTGTTCCTACATATCAACCAGACACCCATTGCTCAATGGTTTAAGGGGCAATTCGGGATAGGGCAAGAACAACGGAGAGGAATCAGACGCTAACATGGAATAGGGGGCGGAATACTATATCAAGCCCCCTTTCCTTCTTTTCAATTTGGTTTATGTGCCTTTATTTTTCACTTTTTCCTTTGGAATGCCTATTATTTGGGAAAGTTTTTGTAAATTTGGACCGTGTTCTCTTAAGAGGCATAACTTATTGCTCAATTTTCTCTCTCGAATCACCACCTCGGAAAAGAAAACGAGCAAATATCCAAAAACGCAGAGGTCGCGCTCCATAGCGCAGACTTCTCCATAGCGTTTTTGGCGCTTGTAGTGAGCCTGAGAGAGATATGGCGGGGCTGCGCTTTTTTGTGTATCAGCCCACCAGACGAACTGATTAATAGTAACAAATAATTAGAAGTGATGACTTTACACGAAGCAATGATTAAGGCTATAAATGAATTGGGTGGAGGGAAACAACACATCCAAGACGTTACCGATTACATAAATACCCATCGTTTATATTCAAGAGGTGACAATGCTGTACTACCTGTCAATCAGGTAAGTGCGCGGCTTAGTAGGTACAAGAATATCTTCTGCCGAGCAGATGGATATATTTGGATTAAGAATATGGTATATTAAACTGCTTATGGTTAACGGAAAGCAAATCATCACACGTTGCTTCGCTATTTTAATACTATGTGGAATAATATTGGTTGGAGGCTATGGACTCTATATGTCCTATAGAGATTTTGACAAGCCTGTTCCCGTAATGACGAAAACTGATAGTATAGGTCGTCCGTTTGAGATAAACGGATATATGTTTTATCTTCGGAACGATGCCTTATATGATGAGAGTGGAAATATAGTTGCAGACCTATCAATAGAAAACAATAGAACAAATAAAAATGTACAAGCTTCTCCCTCTTTGAAAGATGTACTAACAGAGGGCTTGGGGTACGAAAATAATGGCTTTGAAGACTTTAGCATTTTTGGATACAGTAAAGAGGAAGTTTAGAAGCTTTACATCCAGTCGGTCATTAAATCTATGGCATCAGGTAAAACGATTGAGGTTAGCAGATGGGTAACATCTGGTGATTGGAGCAATGATGATGAAGAAATGACAATAACAATTTCTTAACAATACAGATATGGTATACAAATGTAAAAACTGCGGAAAGTTCGTTGCAAAGGATGCAACAACGTGTAAGCATTGTGGTCAGGAGGTTCCTGCCGTATTAGAGAATAAGAACCTACCTACTGGTCTGAACGCACAGGCAAGACCTGTTAACGTGAATTTACCCAAGCAGATTCAATGCCCTTATTGTGGTAGCCTATTGAGTTTGCCGAAGCAGTTTGAAAATGACGATTATCTTCGTTGCAATATCTGTAATCAAGATTTTTCTAATCCTTTGAAAAAGACAATCAGTACTCGTTGGATAAACGGCAGCACAATGGGCTATCCAAATCGCACATGGAGAAATGCAGGTCTTTTTCTATTGGCAGTTATCGTATTCTTTATGATTGCCACAAAAGACAAGAATGAATCACAATCTGCCCCTCAGCAGTTCCAAACCGAAAAGAAAGTCAATACTTCTGAAGAAGACGAGACCCGTGAATTGGTCGTTATTGATGGCGAAGCAATTATAAGAGAGGCTTTGCCAAAATCTGATTATGATATTATCAACAGATGGCGGGAAATCAATCAAGGTTCGACTTCTCAAGAATGCAGATTGGAAAAAATTAAGCGAGACGGGAGTTATAGAATCAAAATTGGTGGTATATACTATTCATGCGAGCCGAGGAAAATTACAAGCGGCTCGGAGATTATATTCCATGACGCGAATTCGCATAATGGCGAATATTTCAATTTGGCTAACGGGACGCCCATCTATTTTATTCCCAGAATGGAAGATGATGGACCAGTAAAAACTGATGGCATCCTTGTCATACAAGCAGACGGCAGCGCACAAGTTTACATGAACGACTATAAACATGAGTTCTTTGAATTGTTCACTGATTTGCGTCCGCTTTATTGAATGGAAGTGTGGGATTCCTTTTATCTTTATTTTAGTTTATTTTACAAGCAATTAGAATCATAATGAAAAAAAATATAGTTCTATTTTTAGTTTCGCTAATAGCATTTTCATGTTCAAAAGATAACGAAAGCTAAAGTGCTATTAACAGGTTTGTTAATTCTACATGGGCTTTCTATACTGAAAATTCCACGCGGACTTATTACAAATATGACTTTACGAACAATACATCAGGAAAATATTGGTATTATAAAGGAACAGACAACACAAATAAATTTGATTTTACTTACACTGCTGATAATAAAAAACTGAAATAACCTACCACCCCCTATGTACTCTTCAAGTTTTTGCTTTCTCTTGGCATATCCCCAACCATTAGAATAAGCTCATGCCGAGCATACAAACAGCAAGAGCCTTGACCTAAAAGTCAAGACTCTTGCCACGATAAAAGTCGAGAAGACTGTTCTGATAAAGCGACTCATACTTGGCTTGCACCATGTCGCTCTGTGCCTTGAGGAGATTGTTTTTAGCCTCATTAAACTCAGTAATGCTGGCCTTACCATTCTCGTACTTTCCCTGAGTAAGCCGGAAGGCATCCTCATTGCTTGCCACAGCCTGTCGGCTGCTCACATAGCGCGACTCGGCAGCTATGGCATTGTAGTACACCTGCTGAATCTCCTTATAAAGAGATTTCTTGGCATCCTCTAACTTAAGTACCTGATTGTCACGGTCTATACGGGCTGAACGCACACTGTTGCGGGTGGAGAAACGATTGAAGATAGGCACGTTGAGACTCAAACCAAGATACTGACTGAAATTGTTTTTAAGTTGCTTGCCAAACGATTCGGCATCAAAACCACTCGTCTTGTAGTAGTTGCTGCCCAGCCCTGCATTGAACGCCAGTTGAGGATAATAAGCCGATTTGGCTATAAGAACAGAATGGTCGGCTCCCTTAACACGCAACTCCTGTGCTTTGATCTCGGGTTTGCTCACAAGGGCATCGGCAAAGACGACAGAGGGAGATGCAGGCACATAAGACTCGGGATTGATATGCGAGGTCTCAGGACGCAGGATAGAGAAGCCATCGGGCGAGGGGAGTTCGAGCAACTGCGACAGGTCGAGTAGGGAGAGCTGGCAGTTGTTGCTGGCTGTGGTAAGCGTAAGCTGGCTCTGCGCCAAAGCAGCTTTCTGCTGAGAGAGTTCTGCCACACTTGCCTTACCATTCTCTACAATAGTCTGCAGGCGAGCCACGTGCATGGAGTCGATACTCACCTGTCGGCGAGCCACATCGGCTATCTCCATATTATTGAGAGCCTCTATATAAGCCTTGGCCACATTCATACTCAAATCGTTGCGTGCCTTACTCAGGTCGGCATCAGCTGCATCAAGATTGAGTTTGCTAAGACGTATGTTGTGGGTCGTCTTGTTGCCATCGAAGAGAGAGACTGTTGTTCCCAATGAGAAAGAGGTAGAACTGGTGGTACGGTCTTCGTAAGTATTCTGTGCCGTCAGTCCACGACCAAAGGAGATGTTCTCGCCAACCGAGGCATTGAGGTCGGGTAGGCGAGAGTTCTTATTGGTATTGAGCTGCAAAGCCTGCTGCTCGCGTATGTTCTGCATCTGCTTCACCGTGATATTGTGCTCTAAAGCATAGTCGATGCACTGGCGAAGGCTCCATGCCTTCTGTGCCTGAGCCTCGCCCAAAGCAAAGAAAGCCATTGCCGACAATATAGTAAAACGGATATTCATCATTTTCATGCTTTATTTATTAGTATGCTTATTCATCATCCTTGTTGTCTGCCACAATCTCAGGACCTCTCACTCTGTCTTTCAGCGACAAGCCCTTCTTAATCTCAATATTCACGCCGTCGCTCAGTCCTGTCACCACCTGCTTGCGCTCATAGGTTTTCTTCTCACCACTACCCTTGACAATATATACAAAGGTACTGTCGCCACTAAACTCGATGGCACTCTCGGGCACGGTAACAACATTCAAGGCCTTGGCCAGAACTATCTCTGCATTGGCACTATAGCCAGAGCGAATCTTGCCACCCTTGACAGAACGAACAGCAGCCTTCACCTCAAACTGGTTGGCACCATTGTTCTCTACAGCCTTAGGAGAAATATACTCCAAGTCGGCATCAAACTTAAGATCCTGCATGGCACCGATGGTAATCTTCATCGGCATTCCTATAACAAGATTTCCCACCTCAGTCTCGTCGATGTTGCCACGGAAGATAAGGTCGTTCATATTTGCCACACTGGCTATGGTAGTACCGTCATTGAAGGTATTGGAAAGAATGACCGAGTTGCCCACCTTGACAGGAATATCGAGAATAATACCCGAGATAGTGGAACGTATGAGGGTAGAAGAGGCATTGGCATTACTCTTCGACACACCATCACGTACAACTTCGAGAGCATCTTCGGCAGCCACCTTTTCCTCGCGTGCCTGCTTGAGGGCCTGCTTTACCTTGTCGAACTCGTCGGCGCTTACCAACTGCTTCTTATACAGGTTGTCCTCACGTCCGAAGTCTACTTGTGCCTGCTTCAGATTGATTTCAGCCAGGCGCACACGAGCCTGAGCGCTGCTAAGCTGTCCCATATCGGGAATCACCTTTACCTTGGCTATCACCTCGCCAGCCTGCACATAGTCGCCAGCCTCCTTGCAAATCTCGGTAATAATACCGCTTATCTGTGGCTTTACGCTTACCTCGTTGCGTGGTTCTATCTTACCTGTTATGACGGTGGTTTTCAACACGTCACCCATCTTAGGTACAAACTCGCTATACTCGGTAGCTTTGGGTTGAGATTTCTGATACAGGAAGACGAATGTTCCTACAAAAATCAAGGCGACAATGGCCGCTACAATCAGTTTGGAATACTTTTTCATATCGTTGTTTTTTTTATATTTTCATGATGTAACTTATTGAACTTTAGCTGGATAGTTTATTCATCACGCATAGCATCTACGGGGTTGATACTCATGGCTCGCCAGGCGGGTGCCAGTCCTGCCAAACCTCCAAGGAGACTGATGAGCAGGGCAGAGAAGATGGCCGTCCAGAAGTTGACCTGGAAGTGGGCAGCCAAAATACCGTCTGTGGTATTGGCCAATTCTATCAGCTGCAGGATTGCCACACCGAAGATAATGCCACTCATACCTGCTACAAGGGTCAGGATAATACTCTCCGAGATGATTTGTGACAGTATCATCCTGGGAGTGGCGCCGATGGCACGCCGGATTCCTATCTCGGTGGTGCGTTCCTTTACCGTTACCATCATGATGTTGCTCACACCGATAGCTCCGGCCAACAGAGTGCCTATGCCTACCAACCAGATGAGGAAGTTGACTCCATTAAACAGGTTGTCGAGCATCTGGAAGAGTACCTCGGTATTGAACACCATGAGTCCTTTTTCGTCAGTAGGATCAATGGAGTGGGCACGTGCAACGGTTTCGCGCATACGCTGCGACAACTTGCTCATCACAACACCTTTATTGCCCGTTACGGCTATGATATCGACAGCCGTACCACGATTATAGGCTGTACGCAAGACAGACAGGGGTAGGGTGATAGTCTCGTCGGCCTGTCCTCCAAGGTTCACTCCATTGCCCGAACGGTAGTCTACTCCCACTACGGTATAGTAGGTGGAATCCACCCTGACCGTCTTGCCACATGGGTCGCCGCCACCTGGGAAGAGATTCTTATAGATCTGTTTTCCAATGACACATACCTTGCGCTGCTGGCGCACATCCATATCGTTGATGTATCTGCCATAAAACATCTTTGGAACAGAGACTTTTGCATAATCAGAATTGACGCCCTGTGTGCTACCACTGAAACTCTTGTCGGCAAAGACAACATTTTTTCTTCCTCCGAAGAGGAGCGGGGTGATGACATCGAGCTCAGGCATCCGCTGGCGCAGTCGTTCCAGGTCTTTTTCCTCCATCTGCCAGGAACGTCCTTTATTGAATCCTTTATAAGGTTTGGTGGTATTCTGTGCCCATATTACTGCGGTATTGGTGGCAAATCCAGAGAAGTTAGCTTGCAGCAACTCCTTCAGTCCCTGTCCACCTCCCATCAGGACAATGAGCATGAACACACCCCAGAACACACCGAAACCTGTCAAGAGACTACGGCTCTTGTTTCTCGTGATGGTGTCGAGAATCTCCTTATATGTATCTAAATCGAAACGCATATATTAAAGGTGTAAGCCTAATTAAAAATTAAACACTTCACATTAAACATTAAATGACTATTCCGCTCTCAACGCCTCTATAGGACGTATTTTAGCTGCCTTGATAGCAGGTATGAGTCCGGCAATGGTTCCTGCTATCACGATGGTGATGGTGGCTCCGATACAAGTACCTATACCCACTGTGGGGTTGACAAACATGGCTGCTTTGAAAAGTCCCGTATCTACGGTAGTATGACCTATGGTTTTGTCCATCAGCTCATTGGCTGCCACGCCACACACCATACCTATATATCCAAAGAACGAAGTGATGATGATACTCTCGGTGATGATGAGCTTCAATATTGACCAAGGTTTGGCTCCTATGGCCTTGCGCACACCAAACTCGCGGGTCCGTTCCTTTACGGTGATGAGCATAATGTTGCTCACGCCCACGATGCCGCTCAGTAGGGTAAAGAGTCCTATTATCCAGAGGGCAGACTGGATGATGGCGATACCCTGATTCATCTGTATATTGTCCAAATAGCGGTTCCACAGCCATAGACTTCGCTCGTCATCAGGAGCTGCCTGATGGTTCTTGTTGATGCTGGCACGATAATTTTTCTCAAAGGCCTGATTGTCTTCCTCACTCTTCATATTCTTGAGTGTAAACTCAATGTCGCCAGCCTTATCGCCCTTGGCATAAATGGTCTTGACGGTATAGAAAGAGGTGAATGCCTCGTTATTCTGTCGCGTCTCATCGTCCTTGTAGATTCCTACCACCTTGAAGGAAAGGTCACCCAACTTGACATTCTTGCCTACAAGCAACCGATAGTCTTTTACCAGTTCCTTGGCCTGACTACGACTCATCACAACCACCTTTCTGCGCTGCTGCATATCTATTTGATTGATGAATCGCCCTTTCAGCATCTCTATTTTGTTGATTTTGGTATGGGAAGGATAAACACCTGTCAGCGTCTGGTCGGCTATATAGTTGTCGCCATAATTGATATTCACACTATATTGCTGCAGCTGTCCGCCCACATCGCCTACCTGATGTGCATAGACATGATCGGTGATGAGCATATCCTTGTCGTTGAGATCGATAGGTCTTCCTTCTTTCAGACCATTATAGGCCTTCGAAGTGTTCTGTCCATATACTACCATTGAGTTGGCCAGAAATCGGTCACTCTGCTGCAACTGGGCGTTGATGAGCCCATTGCCTGCTCCCAAGAGGAAGATGAGCATAAAGATGCCCCATGCCACGGCAAAGCCTGTAAGCGATGTACGAAGCTTGTTGCGCTTCGACGTACTCCATATCTCTGACAGGAGTGAGGAGTGAAAGGTGAAGGATGAAAATTTCATTTGCATTAATTATTTATAAGTTAGTAAAGCCGAAGAACTATACGAGGAAGACATTAGAATTCTTCTCTCTTTACTCTTTACTCTTCGTTCTTCACTTACTTGACGTAGTCTTTCGACACAAGATGATGATCCCGGTTGTCCTCTATACTTCCTATGAGTCCATCCTTGATATGTATTACCTTGTCGGTCTCGTTGGCCACACCGCTTTCATGAGTCACCACCACAATGGTCATGCCTTCTTTCTGGTGCAGTTCCTTCAGCAGGTCCATCACCTCGACACTTGTCTTGGAATCGAGTGCACCGGTAGGTTCATCGGCAAGGATAATCTGTGGTTTGGTAATGAGGGCACGGGCTATGGCCACACGCTGCTTCTGTCCACCCGACATCTCGTTAGGGTAGTGGTTCGCCCATTGCGCCAAGCCTAACTTGTCGAGATACCGCATAGCCAACTCATGGCGCTTACGGCGACCCACTCCCTGGTAAAATAATGGCAATTCTACGTTTTCTACTGCTGTCTTGAACGAGATGAGATTGAACGACTGAAAGATGAATCCAATCATTTTGTTGCGATATTCAGCAGCCCGAGTCTCGCTCAAGTCTTTGATAATCACATCATTCAGACGGTACTCACCCGAATCGTAATTATCGAGTATACCCAATATGTTGAGCAGGGTAGACTTTCCTGACCCCGATGCACCCATGATACTCACAAACTCGCCACGCTCTATGTCGAGATTGATACCTTTCAGCACATGCAGGGGCTGTGCACCCTGATAGGTCTTATTGACGTCTTTTAAGTGAATCATTGTCTTGAATGGTTTAATATTTATTTGAGTACTTTGAGTTGAGTAGTATCAATGTCGGTAGATCCCTTGTCATTGATACTTATTTGCTTCGTTGTACCCGTTATATCCATATCAGTAGATCCAAACGAATTAACTTTGATGTGGTCACAATCGGCAGTAAGATGTGAGTCGAAGCTGCCATAATTGGAAACCTCGAAGTCTCTTCCCTTAAGACCAAAACTGCCGTCAAATGAACCATAATTATTGATAAAGGCAGTACCTGTGATATGCATCATTTTATCAATATCGAAAGAGCCATTATTGTTGATATGTACAGAACCTGCTATATTCATGTCGTTATTGATATCCATTGAACCATAATTGTTGATTCGAAGAGAATCTGTAATCTGCATAGGATTATCAATATCTAAAGAACCATTATTGTCAATAGATACATAGCCAGCCCTCACTGTTCCCTTGTCGTAATCGAACGAACCTTGGTTGGAAATCGCCAAAGACTTACTCTGATTGATGTCGCCATAGAAATCTAAAGCTCCATTGTTGCTGATTTGGTCGATAGAGGGAGCACTGATATAAACCTTAAGACTATAAGAGGAAGTATTGTAGAAATGGGCATATCTGTTCATGATATTCAGTACTCCATCGGTAACCTCAAGTTTGGCCTGTGCTATACATTGCTCGGTGCCTTCCACTGAAACACTATAGGCAGCCGACTGCGTATAGTAAACATCAATACCTATCGCATTGCTGATGGCATGAAAGTCTTTTAAGGCGAACGACTGCTTGATGACTTTCTCGTTATCCAGATTTTTTACTTGTTGTGGAATATTCTGCTTGCTCATAAGATTGACACAACTGGTAAAACTCAGTGTAGCAAACAGTGCTGTTATTATCATTTTTGTTTTCATTTTCTTAATATATTTATGGGGGTTAAAAAATCTATTGTGGCATTACATCTATCTCATCAAGTTCACCCTTCAGGGCTTCCTTCACCTCATCGAGTGAAATATCGAGCAATACCATCTGGCGGGCCAACTCGGGCAGGCGTTCTTTCATAAACTCCTGCTTGCGAGTCTTCTTGATCTGTCGCTTGGCTCCTGATGATACGAAATAGCCCAGCCCTCGTTTGTTGTAGATGATGCCTTCTGAAGCCAACTGGTCGTACGATTTGACTGTGGTATTGGTGTTTACCTCGAGCAAGACTGCATATTCACGCACACTTGGCACACGCTCGTCTTCTCGATATTTACCTGCCAATATCTCGTCGCACAATCGTTCGGCTATCTGTATGTATATCGCCTTGTCGTTGCTGAAATCCATAGTTTGTTTTTTATTGTTTTACAATATGTTAAACCACTTGTTGTTGATAATCTGCATATGAGTGAAAAGCTTGTAGGCTGCCCAGTAATTGAATGCCGACAAAAGCAGAAGAACCATCACCATAAGCCATCCGAAAGTGTTAGGTTCCATGGATTGGACGAGATGACGCAGTACATCTGCATCCACGAAGGAAGATATCAATGCCGTCAGAAACATCAGAATGAAACTGGAGCAAATGGTCAGCAAGGTGGCAGACTTACGGAAAACAGTGCCTCCCAAAGTAAAGAAGGAATGGGTAAAGATCGTCAACGATAACAAAAACGTACCCACAGGGAAAGTCTGTCCCAACACGCTGGTGCCATTGCGTACTATAAAGTGAGAACTGTCGAAATTATCTTTCAAGAACAACCCTTCAAAAGCCGTGCCTACGAGAGAGCCCTGCATGCCTGGAGTAAGAAAGAGGCTGAACACAAACTGAATGATGTCGGCTATTATCCACGAAGCGACAATCATCAAGGATGTTCCTAAAACAGTGTACAGCAAACGGGAAATAAACTTCTCCATATTGGTGGCTGGCAGCATCAAGAACAAAGAGCGGGAAGCCTTGGTCTTCATGTTAATGAAGATTCTTGACCCACAGAAAAAGAAAATAATGAAACTGATAAACATGAACATACCAGAAACACTTCCCAAATATAAGTCCTTCACATCATTATATGTAACATAACCATTGCTTCGCCAATTAAACTGATAAAAAATACAGATAAAGGAAAATACAAAAGCCAATCCCAGGGTGCTGCGCACATATTTCTTCCAGTTGGATAATGCGTCCCAACGCAAAACCATTGCCAAACGATGAAAATCTAAAACCTTATTCATAATATTGTCTTTTTTTGAACTTTTGCAAGTTCAGAAGTTATAGTAATTTGAAAATGAAAATAGAAACCTCACTCTTTATTTACAACTTGCCGTTGATGGCTGCATTGAAGAGAAGCTCGAGGTTCATCTGAGTCTCCCGGCTGCCAGCCTTTCGCTTGGCTATCACGGCATTGCCCTGAAGTGTAGGCTCTGCATAGAGTACTGTATCGTCCATTTCGGCAGGTGTGCGGTACTCGAAGGAATAGTCCTCACAAATATCTGCCACCGAGGCATCGAGCAAGAGATTATTCTGATTGAGAATAACAATGTGGTCGAGCAGCGACTCGATGTCATGAACCTGATGAGTAGAGATAATCAACATTCGCTCATCGGTCATATTGTTGGCTATCACCTTGCGGAACTGACTCTTCGATGGGATGTCAAGGCCATTGGTGGGCTCGTCCATGAAAAGGTATTTTGTACCCGTGGCAAGGGCAAAACTCATATAAGCCTTTTTCTTTTGTCCCATCGAGAGTTCGTTCAAATTAAGAGAGAGAGGTAATTCGAAATCCTGCAAACATCTGTCCAACACTTCCTGACTGAAGTTGGGATAGAAGGGACGGTTCATCTTCACATAGACATCGAGAGAAACATTGGGGAGAAAAAACTCCTCAGTCACTATAAAGATGTCACGAAGTACATCTGGGCGACGATCACAAGAAGATATTCCGTCGATAAGAATAGTGCCCTGCTGTTGACGCAGCAAACCACTGATCAGGTAAAGCAGAGTGCTCTTGCCTGTACCATTCTTACCTAAAAGTCCATAGATATTATTCTCCTTAAGAGTCATATTGAAATCGCTGAACACGTTTCTCTTGACTCCTTGATAATGGAAATTCAAATTGTTTACTTGTATCATAATCTAACTGTTTTAGTGTACTACTTTAATATTACACTGCAAAAGTATAACAAAAAGCAATAGCTTCCAAATTTTCGAGCAATTATTTTTTGCTTTTAACACAACGTTAACTTTTCCACCTTATTTTATAAAGATAATAATATAAACATTCTCAAGTTCTGAACACTACGAAAGTTTAAATATCTGTCCCACACTGAGATGCAAAACAATAAGACACCTGTTGCCATCATGGTATCCATTTTTTTAAAAAAGGAATCATACAAAAACCCTTCACCCTTCATCTATCCCTTGGAATCTCCTGTGTTTATCGGGGTTTCAGGGGTTGAATGGCACAAATCCACCCTTCATCACCCTTCATCTCCCTTCATTCTCATTGGGTAAGCGCTCCGCGTTTATACCTTGCATCGTTCGTTCCGGAGCTGTTATAATGGGAGAGAAATAAGCTTCTCTTAGAGTTGAGGAAGTCTTGTTTGAATGTGATTTAAGTTTCTATGCAAGCATCATAGAAGCCTTAACTGGGTCATAATAGATGGCTCGGACCGGTCATAATAGATGGCTCGGACTGGTCACAATAAATGGCTCGGACCGGTCATGGGACGTGTGACAATCAACGGAACTATCGCACAGTTCAGTTGCAAGCAGAGCGTTACCATGGCTATCTGGGATGCCGATAGAGAGTGTGAGCAAGATTCTTGTCCTAATTAGGAAAATCTGCTTCGAAATCACTCATTTATTAAACATGTCATATAAATTGCGACATCTTAGCCGTATTTTTGCAGCCGAAATAAATAAGATATGACTTCAAACAATATTGAAGAGTATTGTACGTTTTTCAAACAAAATTACGCTAAAATCAGCCGAATAGCTAAAAATGAACTATTTATGAGTTTTTC
>ERZ1023679.8-NODE-8-length-45205-cov-29.985471_pt1 | contig 45205 bp, 53 predicted proteins | sample MGYA00380344_ERZ1023679 | MGnify/ENA primary metagenome ERZ1023679 (study PRJEB33179, sample SAMN07448986) | human gut metagenome | biome: Human-gut; feature: Human associated habitat; material: Faeces | host: Homo sapiens | place: India: Bhopal | collected...
ACAGAGCGTAGTTTCTCTGATCTTCGTAAGTCTTCTCCACAGAAAGATGGGGATATTATCTTACTGCAAGCATACTATGATGGTGGTGCTGTTGGTGGCGGAAGGTTTCGTTATGTTGCATCGGACCTAACCTCAGCTGACAACGGTGGTACTGTCTGTGTCACCGAAGATGGAAAGCGACTTCATCGCATCCTAAATGATGATGGTGAGGTTTGCGTAAACGACTTTGGTGCGGACCATACTGGTGCCACCAGCTCTAGCGATGCATTCCGAAGGGCATATGAGTTTGCCCGTAGCTTGCCCAGCAAGCGGCATGTACGCATTAATGGCAAGTACCGACTCACTGACCCACAAACCATAGGTGATGCACTGGCAAATGGTGTTTTCCTTTTAGGTGGGCTATATGGAAGGAGCCAAGGTATTCTTACGCTTGGTGGCTCCCTGCAAGATGCAGACAATGACACAATCATGGTTGATATCCCTACAGGCACATCCGTACCACTCTTCGAGTTTGGTCGGAATGCAGGTTGCCAGGGTGTGACGTTCACATACATCAACCAAGACCGTGCAGCTACAGGGTCTACCTTCATACAGTACGGCGCAACACTTAAGGCTTCTCATTCCTTCTCTTGTTGCAATAACCGATACTCAGGTGCATGGGACTTCTTGAATATTCGAGGTGAGTCCAGCATGGTGTTTCAGAACTATGGTTATGCCATAAATATTGATTACCACCTAGACACCAGTGGTGATGTGTGCAACTTTGAAGACTTGCATATTAACCCTAACGTGACAAGACCAGCCTGGTCTTACATTGTTGGTGCTGCAAAGTTACCTAACAGTCGTGCGTTTGAGTTCATCCAGCATGATGGTGTGTTGTGTAATAACATCCACGTGTTTGGTAAAGGCACTGTTTGGTATAACCGACAGAATGGCACAAGTCGCTTCTGCTCTATTAACGGTAGCAACTTCTTCCTTGATAAGTGCGGTTGCGTCATGGACTCCGACATCAACACGTCGGTAGCTTGTGTGCTTAACAATGGTGTATTCATCCATGACTTTAAGTCACGCGATGGGGCCTTTGCATACCTATCCAACCCAATCAAGTCCCAGATAACTGTGTATAACTTCACAGACTGGAAGCTTCAATTAGGTGCTGCGGATGCAGGTATACCAGGTACAGGTGATTGGGCACCTTATATGATTTACTTCGCAGATACCTCAAGTATCTCCGTTAACGTAAACAACATCCAAGTGCCAGGTCTTGGTACGATGCAGTTCAACAACCCTATTGGTAGTAACCAACTTCGTGGGGATGTACTGCTCGGATCGCGCCATATTGACCTAAGTGCCAAGCCAACAAACCTGCTTCGTAACAATAAGCTCCTCAGTGAGGACCCTGTTACCCGTATACCTTCTGGTTTCTTTGTATCCAGCAATGTAACTGCGGTAAGGAACAGAATCACAAGTACACTGGCCGCCTCATCTAATGGGATAGGTATCACCCAGCGATATGATGGTACTTTGCAGGACAACTCATCTGTGTGGGTGTATGCAACATCAAAGGGTGATAGTAATGGCGTTACTGTGATTTGCCATAACAGCGACTTCTCTAATGCCATAGAGTATCAAGGTGAGTGGCAGCAATGGGGTAGCATGTGGCTATGCCGAGTGACCCTCACAGCCGTGACAAACCGTACTCACTTCGATGTGTGCTGTAATGCACCTTCGGCAACAGGTGGTGCTCTGGTTATATCTAGCGTCAACTTGTCAAATGGCCCTGTGTTCAACTATGTGCCAGATGCAGCTGAGGTTGGTTTCCAGAGGGAACAGTCAGGCGCATTACGTGGCACTGTTGAGCTTGTTGCAGGTGTACCTAAGTCACTTCCAGGGTACCTGGTGTCTGCGCGAGGTGTGTACCACATCTACGTCAACACACCTACCTCTGTTGGTGTCTGGGTTGTTGCCAAACGTCTGGATGGTGATGCAAGCACTGTGACTGAGGTACTTAAGTTACAAGGTGCAGCCACCCTTACACTGGACTGGCCCAGCACTGTAGGTGCAGCACCAAGGGTTACCTGTAGTTCGACTGTCACCGCAGTTATCTCTGTGGTAGGCGCTTAATACAACTATGCCACTCACAGCACACCTATGAGTGCCGCTCTGGAGGCCCCGGTATTCCTGGGCTTTGCTCCCTGTGTGGCTGGTTGTCCAACGTGTTAGACAAGAGGTGATTATGAAAGACTTAATGCTTTCTATATTCTGTACAGCATGTATCTATGGTCCAGTCTTGGTGATACTGCATCTTGATGGTCGTTTGTAGATATCAAGAAGGGCAGACCTAGGTATCCCATAGTGCATGCCATAAGGTATACATCAAGTTTCAAAATTTGATATAGGCGTGTGTCAGGTCTCTCGGCCTCGGCCTCGCCTGGTTGCCCCCATAGGGGTGGCCTCGGGAGGGCCGGGGTGTGCCTGTGGTCAGCTCAACCAAGTTTCGCTGAGGTTGTGGATAACTCGATCGATTTCTGTGGGCCAGCCTGGGGATATCTGGGCCTGGCCTGTGGATAACTGAGGGATACCTGTGGATAACTCGGGTGACCTGTGGGTAAATCGAGGGCGGGCTGTGGATAGCCTGTGGATAAGATGGGCGTGCGGGGTATCTGTCCTTGCGATTACCTGAGAGGATACATAGTGGAATACCTAGTTACTGTCCTTACCTTCCTAGTGGCTACCTTGTGGCATACCATAGGCATACCTAGGGATGGCCATAGTGCAATACCTTATGCATCACTCGCATGTTGTGTATACCTAGGCAAACCATAGTGGCTACCATAGTGCAATCTCTTGCCCTATATAGTGCAGTAATAGTGCATGCCTAGTATTGTAGTCTCACCAGTAGGTGAGGAAGATGAGAGGGACACCACAACTCAGCCTACCTACGACTACCTTGGTGGATTGCATAGTGCATACCATAGTGTAATTGATAGGTATACCTGGGCTTGTCCAACACGTTGGACATACCTGGATAGTGACAGATATCACATAGTGCATTAAATAGTGCTTGACAGGGTATTCCTGTTAATACATACTGCAATCACCGGGAAGCAAGTAGCAAGGCCAACCGGGTTACAAGGTGGAGAATTAGCGGTATGCCTAGCTAGGGCTATAGTCCGTCAAGGCTTGAGTAAGGGGCCAGTTAATACCTTCTTCCACTGGAGACGAACCTTGTAACATGCAGTACGTACTAGCTAGGACGATAATCTAGTGAGTGTGGCGCAGCACTATAAAGTGAGAGATGCGTAAAAGGTTGACCACCTGGGACAGAGCGGGAGAAGTGAACGGCCCGGCTGCGAAAGCTAAATAAGGTTAGGCACAGCGCCGTAATGCTGGGCAGTGTGGGATTCACTGCATGCTCTTTAACAACATGTAATGTACCTAGTGTATGCCGCTCATAACATGAGGGTTACACAATGAAAGAAGGTGATAAGGTCCACTATGTAGATAGCTGGGGCGACATCCATACAGTACGCATAAGCTACCTGTTCAAGTCAGTGATGGGTAATGAGTGCGCTGCACTGAGTGATGGGGCTACCAAGCTGGTTACTGAATTGGTGGAGGTAGCATGATTGGAAACCTGGCTAACTTATTGATGATAGACTTTGCAGACCTTGAACTCCGGGTGTACGCAAACTGTATCAAAGAGAACAAGCGGGCAGCACGTATGCCAGCACGCAAGCGTAAGGTTCTGTATGGTAAGCATAAGCTACCTTGGTCATTCATACATGATTGCCATGTTTGCCATAAGCAGGGAGGTTTCCTGTGAAGATTAAACGTGTAGTTAAGAATGCCATGTATGCTAAGTGCTACGGGTGTAGCTGGCGTAAGTTTAAGAAGCTGGTAAGGTCTTCACCAGATGAGAACATAAGCCGCATACCAGCGCGCAAGCTTAAAGATTTATGGAATAGCATTAAATAACTGTTGACAACAAGCGGCATACATAGGTACATTACATACGCAGTAAGAAGTAACGCTCTTTAACAATCTGGAATGCACGTATAGGATAGGTTAGATAAGCTGTCTTGGCACTCGCCAGGGTAGCTTAGTGTAACCTAACTAACTAACGAGGAGTAAATTATGGAACGTAACGCTAATGCATACTATGACCTTGTAGCGGCAACAGTTAAGCTGTTCAACGAACGCATCCAAGCGGATGAACTCTCAATGTTTTCTGATTGGTCTGATGCATTGCACGAGGTGGTAGACGGGCAGGTTCCGCACTATTACCATGAGATTTTCACGGTGATGGCGGCGGATGGCATTGATCATGAGTTCTGTGATTCGGGTCTCATCCCTGACACTAAGGATGTAAGCAGAATATGTCAGGCGCGCATCTATGAGGCGCTGTACAATGATGTCTCAGATGACTCTGGGGTTATCTGGTGGGAAGATTCAGAAGAGGAGGGGGAATAATGAAGCTTTATAACTTCTTATTCTCTGATGGCATATGCCTTAAATGTTCCCTTGCTTTCGCTAACATGCGAGAGGAGGTACTTGGAACCTCATACCGCCTAATTATGTAATAGCGGCGAGTATAAGACAGAGGACAGCCTTATGCATCTCTCGGGGTGCATAGTGAAGTTCCCTAACATAACTTAATGAGGCTATATCATGACTACTGCAACTGTTGAAAACGTTGAAATCCTGGATACTACCCCTGTTCGTGACCAGGTGGCCGCTGAAATCATAACCCTGCTGAATGACATCGGCAGCAACTACCTCAAAATTGGTGCGCTGCTGGCTGAGGGTAAGGAAGATTTTGATAATCAGCGTGACTTCCTGGAGTGGGCTGATGATACCTTTGGCATTAAGAAGGCTCAGTGTTACAACCTGATGAACATCTCCCGTGTATTCGCCACCCGTAAGGAGTTCTCCGGTGTCGCTATGCGCGTCCTGTTGATGCTAGTGCCGTTTGCAGATGATGGCGAGTTGATGGATAAAGCGGCTGATATGGCTGCTGTGGGCGAGCTGGACACGGCAGCGGCGAACCAGTTGCTGGGCAAGCCCGCCAAAGGCGCGGTATCTCCTGCCCTGGCCGCTGTCAAGCAAGCGCTGGCCGCACAGCAGGCAACCCAGGAAGCTGATAGCCAGGCCCGCGAAATAACGCAGCCTGCGCCACCCTCAGCGCCTCAGGAGGAAAGCGCTAGTGATGCCCCGTTTGACACGGGAGAAGCCGCAGCGCCAGCCCCAGCGCCCACAGTAGCGCCAGTTGTGCCTGATGCCATCCAAGAGGGCTTACTCTCAGAGTTGAAGAAGTTAAGAGAAGACAACGCAGCCCTGCATGCCCGCATTATGGAGTTGACAGCGACTCGCGAGACCAAGAAAGCAAGCGCCCCTATGCTCCCACAGTTCAAATCTAAGTGTATGTATGCCCGCTTAGGTCTGAGTGTTGAGCAGTCTATGAGCCTTGCAGCAGTGAACAAGGCCAAGCGTGAGCTGGTCAAGCTGGGTTATGGTGAAGGTCACGACGCCTGGCCCCTGATTCAGGAAGCAGTAGAAGCACTTGGCAAATAGTTGACATATCGGAGCCATAGGGATTAACCTTGTGGCTCCTATTATGTTTTCTGTAACACACAATGAGGTGTAAGATGGACTTACAGGCAATTCAGGTTGAGTTAGAAGAAGAGATGTTTAACGGTGGTATTACTCGCTTTGAGTCGGCGCAGCAGCGCCACCTTGACGCAGGTAATGCCAGCGATGCCGCATGGAATCGCCGTCTTATCTCTCAATTCATCGAACCTCTGGCTGCTGGTATTCAGGCATTCAAAGAGGAGTCAGAGAGTAAGCCAGGTGTCCGTGCCGTATCCCTTCCTTTCCTCCAGTGCTGTGAGAATGAAGTAGCCGCCTACATCACTATGAAGGTGGTCATGGATATGCTCCACAGCGATTCATCATATCAGCACATTGCCATAACCATTGGTGAGCGCATAGAAGACCAGGTGCGCTTTACCAAATTAGACGCCCAGGCTGAAAAGTATATGGAGAAAGTCAAAAAGAACCTGGAGCGCTCCCGTTCTAAGCTGTATAAGCATAAGCATCGCGTAATGGTAGCTGCTGAAAAGTCACTGGCTGACAAGGCAGCGCCGCAAGATGAAGACAAGGTAACCCGCTGGGAGTCCTGGACTAAAGAAATCCATCTCCAGGTGGGCCAAACTTTGATGGCTGCTATGGAAGGTTCGGTGTTTTACAATGGTGAGCCTGTTTTCTTTCGTTATGTTGCCAGCGCTGGCGGCAAGAAACAGATAACCAAGCTGCAAACATCTGAATCTATCGGGGCATGGGTGCATGAATTCCGTGAACATGTAGCCCAGCTGGCCCCAGCTTATGGCCCTTGCGTAATCCCTCCGCGTGACTGGAAAACCCCGTTTAATGGCGGATTCCACACTGAGAAAGTGGCTAGTCGTATTCGTATGGTTAAAGGACCACGTGAGCATGTTCGCAAACTCACTATCAAGCAAATGCCTATGGTCTACAAGGCTGTTAACGCATTGCAGCGCGTTGAGTGGGTTATCAATACAAAGGTACTTGACGTCGCCCAAGAGGTTGTACGGCTCAATCTGGGCTATGGTGTACCTTCTTTTCAGCCAATCATTGACCGGGATAATAAGCCGGGTAACCCTGTACCTGTTGAATTCCAGGACCTTCGCGGGGCGGAACTCAAGGCTGCATTGACCCCGGAGCAGTGGGAGTCCTTCCTGTCCTGGAAATCAGAATGTGCACGACTATATACCGCTGAGACCAAGCGCGGATCTAAGTCTGCTGCCGTGGCTCGCATGCTGGGCCAGGCCCGTAAATATGCACAATTCCCGCATATTTATTTTGTCTACACACTGGACAGCCGCTCGCGCGTATACGCCCAGAGCAGCACGCTAAGCCCGCAAAGCAATGACCTGGGCAAATCCCTGCTTAAGTTCAAAGAAGGCCGCCAGCTGCTCACGGTTGAGGATTTGCGCTGGTTTCTGGTGTGTGGTGCCAACCTTTGGGGCTGGGATAAGAAAACATTCGATGTCCGGGTATCAAATGCAATGACCGAAGAGTTTCAGGAGATGTGCCGGGATATTGCCAGCGACCCGCTGACCTTTACGCAGTGGGTCAAGGCAGATGAGCCATATGAATTCCTGGCGTGGGCCTTTGAGTACGCGGAGTACCTGGACAAGGTGGAAGAAGGCCGCAGCGATGAGTTCTATACCCACCTCCCTGTGCACCAGGATGGCTCTTGCTCCGGTATCCAGCATTACTCTGCAATGCTTCGGGACTCCGTTGGGGCTGCTGCTGTAAACCTTAAGCCGTCAGACTCACCGCAAGATATCTATGGCCGTGTGGCTGAGGTTGTCATTGAAAAGAACAATGCAGCCATATCTGCACCGGATGGAACCATCTTCAAATCTGGCAGTGTTGAGCTGGACGCAGAGCAGTTGCGGGAGATGGGGCGCTCTTGGGTGAGTATCGGTATCACCAGGTCGCTGACTAAGAAGCCTGTTATGACCCTGCCGTATGGGTCCACCCGAATCACCTGCCGCGAAGCCGTAGCTGACTACCTGGCCGACCTGGAGGAGAAGGAGGCAAAAGCGGCAGCGCAAGAGCAGCGCGGTATTAACCCGGTGCACCCTTTCGGTGGTGATTCCTATATCACAGAAGGGCAAGCCCTTAACTACATGACCGCCCTGATTTGGCCCTCAATCTCTGAGGTCGTGAAGGCCCCAGTGGTGGCTATGAAGATGATACGTAGCCTTGCAAGGGCAGCAGCACGCCGGAATGAGGCCCTGGAATACCCGTTACCGACTGGCTTTATCTTGTATCAGAAAATTATGTCTACTGACTTGTTGCGGGTGCGCACTCAGCTGCTGGGCATGATTAACATGTACCTGTCAGTCGAGACTGACATAGTGGATGAGGCTGCAATGATGGGGGCGGCGGCTCCGAACTTCGTTCACGGGCATGATGCATCGCACCTTATCATGACAGTGTGCGACCTTGTGGATAAAGGGGTAACCTCAATCGCGGTTATTCACGACTCCTTCGGGACCCATGCACCCCGCACGGCGGACCTCCGGGACTCCCTGAAAGGGCAGATGATTGCGCTGTATCAGGACCGTCACGCCCTGGCCGACCTGGTGGCGGTGCACGAGGAGCGCTGGCTGTGTGACCTGGGAATTGCGGTGCCAGAACTCGGAGACTTTGACCTCAACGAAATCATGGATTCAGAATACGTGTTCGCGTAAACCACGGGCGGCCTTCGGGTCGCCTTTTCTCGTTCTGGGCCTGTCCAACACGTTGGACAAAATTAATTGTGGCGAGTATAGAACAAACCCTTCGGAGAAGGAGATTATAGGTATACCTAGGTATTCCCAGGTATGCCCTAGGTAACCAGGTATACCTATAATCTCCTTCTCCTCTTCTTCTCTCCTGAGAAGAGAGGTTAATAGTGGCTAGTATAGAACAGAACTAACAATTCAACCACAAGGTGTACACCATGAATAAAGGTAAGTTTAATATCAAGAAAGGGCAGATGCTGGAAGATGACTTTGGTCGCAACTATGAGGCAAGAGGTCGCCGGGATAAGATGCACAAGCCTAAGCGTGGCGGTGGTATTAAAGGTGCATTCCGCAAGGGTGCAGATGCCACCATTATCGAGGCATGGGAGGTCTAATGAGATACCTCATCCTTTACATGGGAAACGAGACGTATGCTCTGAAAGATGAATGGGAGAATCGGTTCGTCTTTAAAGGCACCTACAATGAATGCTACGAACACATGAAGGGAAGAAGTAATGGCGATAGTTAATAACTCAGGTTGCCCGGAGTGCATGAAGAATGGGCATGACACTACACAGAACCACCTTATCCATTTTGAGGATGGTGGCAAGTATTGTAGCCGTGGTCACTTCCACACATCTGGCAAGCCCTACTATGAAGCCCCAGGTGAAGGGGTAAGCTTACTTGATATGCCGCTTAGCTCCACCAAGTGGACTGTTAAGCAATTCAATGACCTTGTTAAGCAAGGTAAGATAACCAACGCGGCAGACCGTGCGATAGCCTTGGGTGCTATGAGAATGGCAGACCGCTATGAGGTGATGAACGATGAAGAACGTGCAGCCATCCAGGAAGAGTGGGACCTCGATGTCGAGTGGTTCCAAACCCTTAAACGGAAGAACCTCGTATCCCGACATATCCGAGGTGAGATCTGTGCCATCTATGATGTTCGTGTCGGCCATGATGAAGATGGAGCAGTCAATCGACACTATTACCCACGGTTTGAACAAGGACGCTTAGTAGGTGCCAAATGCCGCACCTTGCCTAAGGACTTCAAGTTCGGACACCTTGGTAAGCTGTTCGGTGACCAGGATTTGTTCGGCATGAACACCCTGTCCAACGTGTTGGACAAAGGTAGACGCAAGGACAAACTCCTCATCGTGGGCGGCGAGCTGGATGCCCTGGCGGCACAGCAGATGCTTCTGGACTCAGCAAGAGGCACTCAGTATGAGGGCAAGCCTTATCACGTCTGGTCAATAAACAAAGGGGAAGCTTGCCTCCAGGAAATCGTTGCAAACCGTGAGCACATCTCTCAGTTTAAGCAAATCATCTGGGGCTTTGATGGTGACGAAGTAGGCATGAAGCTGAATCAGCAGGCGGCTCGCTTGTTCCCAGGCAAATCATTTATCCTTGAGTACCCGGCGGGTTGCAAGGATGCCAACAAGGCACTGATGGCAGGTAAGGCCAAGGAGTTTGTGGATTCCTGGTTTAATGCCAAGTCTGCTGAGGAGGTATTTGGTAGCCAGATTAAGTCCATCTCTTCTATGAAGGATAAGCTTAAGGCTGCCCGCCCGGAACCGGGTCTCTCATGGCCCTGGCCTGAACTCAACAAGATTACCCTGGGTATACGAAAGAACCAGCTGTTCATTATCGGTGCCGGGTCCGGCGTAGGTAAGACAGAGTTCCTCCGGGAGGTCGTTAAGCATCTCATCGAGGTGCATGGTGAGTCTGTTGGGGTTATCTCCACAGAAGACCCGACTGTTAAGGTGTCTCGTGCCTTTATCGGCAAGTGGATTGACAAGCGTATTGAGCTGCCACCCACCAACGACCCACGAGAGTCGGGTTACCGTGAGGTGCTGGACTATACGGACGAAATGGCAGATGAAGCCATCGACTATGTGTCCGACACAGGTAAGCTGTTTGTCGCCGACCTTGAAGGTGATTACTCTATGGAGAAGGTCGAGCAGACCTGCCTGGAGTTCGAGGCAATGGGTATACGCAACATCGTAATTGATAACCTAACGGGGATTAAATTAGATGAAAGACAATTCGGCGGTAAAGTGGGCGCACTTGATGAGTGTGTTAAGCGGCTTGGAAACATCAAAGATAGATGCCCTATTACCTTGTTCCTGGTATCGCACCTTACGCGACCTGGAGGACAACGCAAGCAGCATGAGGAAGGCGGAGACGTCATTCTATCTGATTTTAGGGGGTCCGGGGCTATCGGGTTCTGGGCGAGCTATGCCCTTGGAATCGAGCGCAACACGCGAGCTGAGTCTCTTGATGAGAGAACAACAACGTTTATTAGCTGTGTTAAAGACCGAGATCAGGGGATCTTTACTGGAACTAAAGTATGCCTTAAAGGTGACCTCTCCACTGGCCGCTTGCTGCCCCTCAAGGAAGCAAGAAAGCTGGATGGAGGCAGCGGAAGCTTTGATACTGGAGCATATCAAGGCAGCACTGTGCCTGAACCAATAGTGGCGGGTATAGAAGAGACACCCGAGGAAGAATCGGAGTATTGATGTCTAACAGGGTTTGTCCAACGTGTTGGACAAGCCTAACTTACTTAATGAATCGAGGTTAACATGGTTGTATTAAAGTTGAAGGTGGGTGATCGCGTTCGTAATATCAACAAGATGTCAAAGCGCCGGGGTTGCCAGGGAGTTGTTCACGACGTATCTTACCACGGCACTCCAAGTCTGGATGCCAGTGCCAGGGAGTATCATGTTGTTTATGACAACGGCATGATGCAATCTTACGATGCACATAGGGCGCATATTTACCTGGAGTTAATTGCTGGCTCGCAGACGCCAACAAAGCTGGACTATGGCACAGCGTACCGCGATGTATCTATGATGACACCAGAAAGTCGCAACACTCTGCTGCGTGCCATTTGCGACATCTCTGGGTTGCAGCGTCCAGGTAAGCGTAAGGTGCTCCGCCGTGAGCGTGTCAACGTCATTACTGGTAAGACCCAAAGTGAGATGGTGCGTGAGCTTGGCCCGGCACGTGGTGTTGCTGAGTTTAACACGCGAGCCACTGGTCGCACTACAGGTATTGCCTTTAGTATCATAGGGCAAGCTATGTGCAACCCAGGGCAGGCCATCTCTTACCGGGATGTTGACCACACCTTCCACGAAGGCCGGGAGGTTCGCACCCCGCACCAGTTCAATAAGAACTTCGAGAGCGAACTCCTCTACAAGTTACGTGAGCTTAAGGGGTTCATTATTAACCCAGAGAGACACACCATCCAATATAACCCTATCGTCACAGAAGAGGTGTACGTATAATGAAAGGTTACATCGTAAAACTCCGTAACGGGAAGCTCCGGTATCACCTCATTACCCCTTACGGCGGCACCATTGCCGAATCATTGAGTGACACCAAACTGATGGCTAGTTTCGGTGTGAAGTGGCTTAAGCGTGTGTCGTACCGGGACTATTCCAGTAAGTGGAAGATCGCAAACTGGTATCGCCTTAACAATCGTGGTCGTATCGTGGGGGTGTTCCATGTCTAACAAGGTATCCCTCCGGCACATCGAAGGCAACGAGATGGCCCAGAGCCATATCACCAGCCAGGCCATGTTGTTTGCGGAGCTGACCCGCAAGGTTGCCAAAGAGAACAGCCTGACGCAGTCGCAGGTCATTGATGAGGTGCATGCAGAGCCGAGCAAAGGTATCTACATGGGAACCAAGATGACCCGCACGCGGCGGCGTAGTTAATAAGTCATGGGTTGTCCAACGTGTTGGACAGCCTATTATCATATTAACTGTATGAGGATAAGATTATGCGTATCGAATGGGATTCAGATTGGGATTACTATGACCGCTTCCAAGGCAAGAAGCGCCCGTTCAACGAGGAGTTCGATGATTATGACAATTGATTGGAAGAAAGCAGGCCAAGGTCGTCTCCTGGTTATGGATGCGGAGGCCAAGGGTTTACTTGATGCAATCCGGTATGACAAGGGTAACCATGACGTGCACATTATTTGCTGTATGGACCTTATCACCACAGAGGAGTTCCTCTTCTTCAATGCGTATGAAGACAGGGACCCGGAAGCCAGGGAGCGCCTGGTGGAGTGGGAGGGGCATCAAGATGGTAGTCTCGAAGATGGCGTGAATTTCCTTCGGTATGCAGATGCTATCATCTCGCAAAACTGGTTGGGCTACGACGGACTCTTAATGGAGAAGGCGTTCCCTGCCATCTTCAAAGGGTACAACCACACAGAGAAGCGTGGCAAGTCGGCGTATCGCTCTGACCTTTGCCCGGTGAAAGTGATGGATACCCTGGTGATGTCCCGGCTTCTCAACCCAGACCGCAGACTGCCACCGCAGGCCTACGCCAAAGGCCTGGGCAACGTAGGACCTCACTCCATAGAGGCACACGGCATCCGTATCGGTCGCTATAAGCCAGAGAACGAAGACTGGAGCAAGCTTACCGACCACATGGTACACCGTGTAAGGGAAGACGTGGCAATCGGTCGTGACCTGTTCCTCTGGTTGTTTAATGGTGAATGGAAGGAGCACAAGGCTCGTGGCCTTAACCCAAGGACCAAGCTGGGTATCGAGACTGCCTTCCACATGGAATCCATAGTCGCCCTGGAAATGACCAGGCAGGCTGAACGTGGATTCCGCTTGGACATCGACAAGGCAATCGAGCGCTGCGCCATCCTGGATAAGGAGATTGATGCCACCGATGCTGGGTTCCGCCCGCACATGCCGATGCGTATCAAGTCCAAACCTTTTAAGCAAGAGGAGAAGAACGAATATGTTGCTGCGGCTAACGAGTGGGCGAGGTCAAATGGAATCCCTGTACGTCTTGGGGATACGGCCTTCCTGTACTCCGAACGTAGGGGTGATAGGAAGACTGTCTGGTCAGTCACCACTAAGTCTGGCGATTGGGCTGCTGCTGTCAAGAAAGATTACCCACATATCCGAGGGAATCGAAACGATACACCCAGCATCAAGCATATTGGCCCTTACACGCCAGTCACCTTCGAGGACATCCCTCTAGGTAACAGGGACACTGTAAAGGAAATCATCTATCAGTATGGGTGGCGAGGTGTGGAGTTCAATGACACCGACCAAGCCTATATTGATGAGCACAACGAACTACCCAAACCCTGGAGTGGTAAGATCAATGAAAAGTCCATTAAGGTATGGCAGGAAGCAGCCGCACGTGATGGTAAAACAGTCCCTGATTGGTGCTTGGGTATCGCGCGATGGTACATACTCGTATCCCGTCGTGGTCAGATCCTCAACCGTGGTGACGTTGAAGCCTTCAAGGAAAAGGGAATCTGGCCCTCGCAGGCTGGTAAGAGAAAGTGTCGTGGCCTTGTGCCAGCGGCGTTCTCAAGAGAGCTTGGCATAAGTGCGCAGACCTACTATGAGAGGTATGGGTACTGGCCTACGTCTGATAAGGACGACTCTGAGTGGCGAGTTCCAGCAGTGGCTATCAGTATTGGGACCTCTACTTTTCGTATGCGCCACCGTAATGTTGTTAATATCCCCGCTCGTGGTCTTTTCCCTCTGCGTGACCTATTTATCGCAGGGAAAGGTAAGCTCATCCTGGGGTGCGATGGTGCAGGGCTAGAGCTTCGCGTACTCAGTCACTTCATGAATGACCCAGAGTACCAAGAGATTGTCCTGCATGGTGATATCCACACACATAACCAGTTAAAGGCTGGCCTGCCTAAGCGTGACATGGCTAAGACCTTTATCTATGCCTTCCTTTATGGCTCTGGCATAGCCAACCTGGCAGCGGTCTGTGGTGTCACCGAGAAGGTCATGCGTGAGGTTGTTGCACGCTTCGAGATTGAGTTGCCATCATTGGCACGTCTGCGCGAGTCAGTCATAGCAGCAGGTAATAACTACGGCTACCTACAGGCCCCTGATGGGCATTGGGGTCGTATCCGTTCCAAAGGCGGGGTGCTCAAAGAGCATACCATGCTGAACGTTCTGCTTCAAATGACTGGCTCGCTGTGTATGAAGTATGCAGCGGTCAAGGCCTTTGCTGTGATGCGCCGAGAGGGCGTGGCTCTGGATGCAGACGGCCATCCTGCTGGCGTTGCTAACGTCCACGATGAGATTCAGATGGAGGTTCCAGAGGATGAAGTCCTATTACTTGACTACACCATCCCTTTCACAAGAGAAGGTTTCGAGAATGAGAAGGCTGCTATCAAGGCAGCATTCGACCCAGAGGAGAAGCGAATCCATATCGATGTGGATGGACGAATGTGGTCAGCAGCTGCCCTCATCTCTGTGGAAGAAGATCACATTAAGTGCCGCCGTAAGTACCACCGTGCGGGGCAAATCATTGCAGAGGCGATGACCTGGGCTGGGCAGTATCTTAAGATGCGTTGCCCTATGGCAGGCGAATATAAAATCGGTACATCATGGGCTGAGACCCACTAATAGGAGATATAATGAGTGTCAAAAGTATTGAGGTAATCTTTAAGCGCAGCCTGTTTGATATGGTGCGTAACTTGTTTGTACCTAAGTCTAAGCGATTCCCTCGCGTAGCCACCTTCACTGGTTTCGATGACTTCGAAATTGAGTCTGACGGGTTCCTTTCTGTTCGCTTCGGTAAGAGTTGTTATCTCTACCCTGCGCATAAGATTGCACGCATCAAAACTACACTGCACTAATACTGGCGAGTATAGAACAGAGGGTCATTAATTGGCCCTCAATTGTATACCCGTAACTTAATGAGGTTATTATGTCTATCAAACAACTTAAAGGTATTCACCACCTGGTAAAGGCTATCACTGAGGAGAACTTCTTCATTGCAGGTGGTGCGGTGGTGGATTCCCTGTATGGCAAGGAGCCAAAGGATTATGACTTAGTCCTTCCTGCTTACGACATGAATGAAGTGGAAGCCTTCCATTTCCTGGTAGAGCTGTCGGAACGATTCAATCGCCTGGGATATAAGACCAAGGTGTACCAGTCTTATGGCCTCAATTTAGGTGGGACAGTGGACCCTCGGTCCTTCCAGGCAAACTTCCTTGGTTGTATGAAAGTTGTCATGCACAACTGTCATCTGGACCTGTTGCTCTCCAAACACCACCATATCCAAGAGCACGTCATGTATCATGATTGCAATATGAACATGGTGTGGTTCAATGGTGACCGTATCTGCTGGGGGCATGGCGGCAATGAACCTAAAGTTTCTGAGCTTGTCTTCATGGATAATATCCCGGAAGACCGCAAAGAACGCATGCGTAAGAAGTGGGCAACCTTTCAAGCCATGTAGTTAATAGTGGCGAGTATAGAACAGAGGGTCATTCATTGGCCCTCAATTGTATACCCGTAAATTAATGAGGTTATTATGTTCTTATTTAATAAGACGTACACCACTCATGATGGTGTTATTGTGGATGTATCCATTTTCGAGGATACAAGTGTTGGTGTGGTATCTAAGACATCGCCCCTTGCAGCTATTTACAGCTACCATGTCTGTCTTGACGTAGGTTGCTCTGCTGAGGATGTACTCCAAGCTATTATCTCTGGTGTCGCCAAGGTGCGAGAGGTTTCAGCTCTTTGGAATTAATAGTGGCGAGTATAGAAGAATACAAACTTAACCTGGAGATCTAATAAATGTCTTTAATCAATACCTATGTTTCTGTATCTCAGTTCTTCCGTAAGGTAGGCACTTCTATTCGCAAGAAGCTTATCTCTAAGCTGGAAGCTGAGCTGTTCCGTACTGAGATCGACCTGGCAAAAGCCGAAGAGAAGCGCAGCGAGAACATGACCAAGCTGCACCAGGAGCACTACAAGGCAGCTGCTGCCATCGGCGAGCAAAAGGCCGCAGAGTTGGATGCTTTGTATAAGAAGTTCGATGATCTGGCCGCCGCAGAAGTTTCCCGTTTCACTGTGGCTAAGGCAAGCATCGCTGTTGTATCCCAGGCAATCGCGGATGACCTCAAGTCTCGCCGCGCTGCGCTCTCCTCTGAACTCGATAAGCTGGTAGGTTAATCATGTATTTCGACTACGTAGTCCTGAACTTGATCTTTATCGTTCTGACCTGGAGTTGGACGATCCGTGCTTTCCTGGTGAAAGAAACCACGCAACTGCTGTTTAATGGCAAGTTGGTTGTCACCCGTAACAATAAGGTAATGGCGTGGGCGATACTGGTACTGACGGTATTCAACACAGCATCTTTTATCTTCTTCTCGGTGATTTCCGCCCAATAGTGGCGAGTATAGAACAGGTGCTCACTCTTTGAGTGGGTATCTGGGTGTCGTCAACTTCTACAGTAGGCGCGCAAGTAGGGAGAGGCTACACCCTGGCGACACCACAGATACTAACCTGAATGAATAGGAGATATAATGGCTCGCGATTTTGACTTTGGTGCTGATGTAGCAACTGGCGGTGGTAAGGTATTCAAGAACCCAGAGGTGGGTCCACATGATGCCATCCTCGGCGCGGTTATTCACGTCGGCAGTTACCAGGATGTCTTTGTTAAAGGCTCAGCTCGTGAAGAGAAGAAGCCCGTTAACTACGTCCTTCTCCAGGCCATCCTTATGGGTGATGAAGACTTCAACGAAGATGGCTCCCGCATGGAAGCTTGGCGCGCTGTTGGTCTCAAGTCTGGTGACAAGGCTGAGCTGACTGTGCTCATGAATGCACTGGACCCGCAAGAGAAACTTAGCGGCTTCGACGACTGCATCGGTATTCCGTTCATTGCCACAATGAAGGGATCTGACGACAAGGGCGAAGATGGTCTCCCGCTGTACGTCAATTGGGCAAGCAAGGGATTCTCCGGTTGCCCTGGCAAACTGGCTAAGCTGGTGTCTGCCTCGGTAGAAGAGGAAGGCATTAAGACTATTGGTCATGTCAAGTTTAACGACATCACCAAGGAAGTCCTTGATGCAATCCCGGCACACATGGTTCGTCAATACTTCATGTCTGAGCACAAGCATGGTGCTAAGAACCTGTCGGTGCCTGGCTCGCACGTCGAAGGTATCATTGCGGCTGCCCGCGAAGCTGACCCTAAATGGAAGGCCCCGGCAGACAAAGATGCCAAGCCGGATGACAAGAAGCCGCTGGATACTGGTGCCACTGTGCCAGCCCAGGATGTGCCGCCTGCTGAGAACGTGCCAGCGCCGGATATGGATGAAGGAGCGGAATACTAATGAAGGTAAAATACGTTCGTGTCAGCCTTAAGAATGAAGCGACCGGGAAGTATGCCACCGACTTCATCTTTGATGAGAGCATGTTTGGCGTCGATGACCTCCACATCATCACCCGCGAAGGCTTCGTAACCGTTAATCACCTGGGCAGTGACGGCACCCGCCATGGCAAGACCTGGCCTGCCTCGTCTGTGCAAGAGATCACCACTGTCCTGTAATGCGTAAACACCCGGTAACACCCCTTCCCTATCAATGGCGAAGGTACATATCAAGCTAGGCCAGGCAACATAGATGGTCACCTAACACAATCCTGTGTAATGGCATACGCCTAGTAACAAAGAGTGTAACCTTGAAGATTACCAGCAGCGACCGCTCAGATGGTTAAGTCCTGTGACTGACGATTGTCCGGGCTGGGGTCTTCCCGATTTACATTCTCCACTTTTAATAGTGGCGAGTATAGAAGAGTAAAACCGCAATTCTGCGAATCAACCCAAATGGAGAACCAATAAATGTTTACTATTGAAACTATTTCTAACCGTGTTGTTAAAGCTGGCAAACTGGTAACCGAAACCTCTTTCATCATCGTTGACGCTTCCGGCGCCCTGGTCGCGGGTACCAAAGACTACGCGACCCAGGAAGAAGCACAGGCGAAGATCGACGGCCTGGGCAACCTGGCGGAAGGCCTGGCGTTCGCACAAGCGCAATTCCCTGGCATGGCTGACAAAGCCCAGCTGGGCAAGGCCAACGTGGTCGCCGCGTATCTCGACTGGATCGCCGCTGGCAAGCCTGTGAAGACCGCGGAAGAAGACACCGCCGCCCCGGAAGATTCCCCGGCTGCTGATGCCTCCGAGCCTGCTCCCGCTGCTCCGGTTACCGAAGCAGAAGAGTATTAATTCGATCTGATCACCGCCGGGTCATTGAGGTTCCTCGGTGACCTAGGTTGTTACTTAATAAATGGAGAGTAACATGTCTATCCGTCAACGTGACACCAATCGTAAAGAGCTGGTCAAGGCTATCATTCGTCAGAATGGTGGTCGTATCTTCACCGTCATTGCCAAGCGCAAGGAGCCGAAGGTCTCTTATGTGAATGAGGATGATGTTTCAATCAAACCCTCTGAGTTTAAGAAACTGAGTGAAGATGAGCAGCAATGGTATAAGCCAGTTGTTGAGCACTTCATGGAGATGACCTGCCGCACTGGCGTTAAGAAGGACCTGAAAGGTGGTGCCAGCACTATTGCGCATCACGATGATTTGATCAGTGTGAACCTCACCAATGGTAAGGGCTACCGCTGCTTCTCTGCATATAACGTGCTGGAGATTCGTGCTGGTGGCACAGTGATTAAATTCAAAGAGGAAGATGTGTTATCCTTTAATCAGTAACAACCTGCCCGTCTGAGCCTGATGCTTGGGCGGGCTTAATTTTCGTGATATCCATTGGAGATAAATAAATGAGCCGTGATATCCTAACGTACCTCACCTACACAATAGAGTACGACGCACTGTATCGTGCCTATCGGGTCTGGGTCTATGACAGAAGCACCTTGGAGTGCTACCTGGAAACCACCGTACCTAGTCATGACAAGGATTTTGTGATGTGCCCAGATGAGTGGGTAGAGGCTTGGATTTACAATAATGTAATGGAGGTTTGGCCTACATGCGAGTCCACTTTGAATATGGAGCTGAGGTCACGGAGGACGATAACCTCATCCTGTGGCCAACTGACGGTAACAGAGTTGCCCTCATTGACGGTGACATGCTCCCGTACATCGTAGGGTATACAATCAGCGAGCTGACATGGGTCCGAGCAAACACCCGTATCAAGCATGGTCAGTTCGCAACCCTGGAAGAGACCCCGGAATGCAAGTCTGCCTGTGACCGTATTAACTCCATCCTCAATATGTGGGTGCGTGGGGCTAAGTGTGATGCTGCCAAGATTTTCATGACAGACTCACCTAAGAACTTCCGTATCAACCTTGCATTCACCGATGAGTACAAGGGCGGTCGTGCCTCGGAGAAGCCTCCTTTCTTCTATCAGATGAGGGAGCACCTTCGGGTTGTACACTCTGCCATCGTAAGTGATGGGGATGAGGCGGATGACCTGATGTCTATCGAGCAATGGAAAGGTCACAATGCATTTCGGAAAGAGGCCGGGGCTGACTTCGTAATCGGGTCACCTATGCATCGTGAGTTTAGCAACACAGTCATTGTGTCTGCTGACAAGGATTTGATGATCGTCCCAGGTTGGCACCTGCAACCCGGTAAAGGTGCAGAGCTGAAATGGGTTGACGAAATGGGTTGGTTAGAGTTGCGGCGGAAAACTGACGGCTCTGTCAAAGATCTTAAAGGCGCTGGCCTTAAGTTCTTCTATGCCCAGATGATCATAGGTGACAACGTCGATAACTACAAGGGTATCCCTCGGAAGGGACCCAAGTTTGCCTTCGACTTATTGGACACCTGTCGTGATGAGAAAGAACTCTTCATGGCAACACTCGGGGCTTACAAGAAGCACTACGGCGATGGCACGGTACTCCTCAAGAACTACCGAGGTGGTTACAAGGAAGGCCGTGCAGTTGACTTGATGCTGGAGTGTGGGCGACTTGCTCACATGGCGCAATACCCTGGTGACATCTGGCGAGAAGCTAAAGGCCGCATGACATGGGGTAATGATGACACATGGCTATCAAGCTAAAAGAGAAAGAGGTAGATGAGTATAAGCTTTTACTGCTTAACGCTCAGGGCTGGAAGTGCCCACTGTGTGGCGGGAGCCTAAAGGCGGTTGCGCCCAAGAACCGGGTGCTTGACCATGACCACGACACAGGTTTCTGCCGGGCAGTTATCTGTCGAGGTTGCAATGGGGCAGAGGGTAAAGTTAAATCCGTGGTGGAAGGCTATGGCAAGGCTGGCAACAGTCTGCACTTCCGCATTGAGTGGATTAAGAACCTCCTGGCCTATTGGGAAAAGCACAAGGTGCCGCAGACTGACCGCTTGTATCACAAGCATAAGACACCTGCGGAGTTAAGAGAGGCGCGCAATCGCAAGGCACGTCTTGCATATGCAGCAAAGAAGGGAGGTTAAGTGGGTAAGCTACGCTCATTGTTTAAAGACTCAGATGTCAAAGGGGCTATGACGCAAGCTACCGACGGTGCTGGTAATGTTAACTATAACGAGATGGCTGCTATCCTGTCGGATATGCCTCAACAGGCTCCAGTCACTCGCCAGCTCGCGCGGTATTGGGCCAAACAGTTCGAGGTGCATAAGAAGAACGGCGACGACTATCAGTCTCTGGTTCAAGCAAATCGAGCTATCAAAGAAGAACGTGAAGTGCGCAGCCCTGACAGGTATGAAGATTTGGCTACTGTACCACTGCCTGAGTCGGCTCATCGAAGTGTACTGGTAATCCCGGACACCCACGCCCCGTATGAACACCCGGACACCCTGGAGTTCCTGGCGGCTGTGGCAGCTCGGTATCGCCCGGATACCGTGGTACACCTGGGGGATGAGGCAGACAAGCACGCCATGTCATTCCATGACTCAGACCCAAACCTGGATAGTGCAGGTAAGGAGCTGGAGCGTGCCCGTGTCTTCATGCGTAAGTTGCACGCTATGTTCCCGGTGATGCGCCTGTGTCACTCCAATCATGGCTCCATGCATTTCCGTAAGGCTAATGCACATGGTATCCCGGTGCAGTACCTGCGAACCTACCGTGAGGTATTCTTCCCGGATGGCAGCGGGCAGCGCTGGGAGTGGCGACACACCCACACCTTACGCCTACCTAACGGTGAGCTGGTTTCCTTTAAGCACCAACCAGCAGGTGCCGTGCTTACCGATGCAGCTCACGAGCGTACCCACCTCATCTGTGGTCATTTGCATGGCAAGATGTCCATTGAGTATGCCCGCAATACCCGCGAGCAGTATTGGGCGGCGCAAGGTGGTTGTCTGGTGGATGAGGAATCCAAGGCCTTCGCCTATGGCAAGGAGTCTAAGTATAAGCCAGCCCTTGGTTGCATCGTCATTGTCGACAGTGTGCCGCAGGTTGTCCCTATGCAGACAGACCTTGAAGGCCGCTGGGTCGGCAAGTTGTAATACTGGCGAGTATAGAACAGAGGGTCACACCATTCATACATGATTGTATGTTTAATCCGAGGGAGGTGAGGTGTGGCCCTCAATTGTATACCCGTAAATAAATTATTGGAGGTAGCATGATTCAAGACTATTGGGAAAAGCCCGATCCGGTGGATGTCTCACCAGACGATAACTACGTACCTCGTGTCAACCCAGCCACCCAGGCTGGCGTCAAGGCCGACAAAGGTAAGCCACGTCTTGGCCTGGTGCTGGTAGAAGTCCCACATGCATTCGAGAAGCTCGGCACATTGCTTGGCTTCGGGGCTGACAAGTATGCCGTTGGCAATTGGGATAAAGTCCCAGAAGGGGAGATGCGCTACCTGGATGCACTGATGCGTCACCTCACCCAGCACCACAAGGGTAAGAAGGTAGACCCAGAGTCTGGTGAGCTTCACCTGGCCCACGCAGCGGTTAACATCATGTTCCTCCTGGATAAGGAGTTACGCAAATGAGCCTCAGCGGTCTTATAGCAAATTACTTTTATTGCAAGAAGTGTGGTGAGCGGCCAACTCTGTGTGGTTTCTCCGGTAGCTATTATTGGTGGTGCCACAAGTGCTCCAAAGAGGTGACCAAATGAAATTCATCGTTAAGATCACTTTTGCCCCAGGTGAGGTAGGTTATTACCTTGAGGCAGGGCAAGGCAGCACACCAAACAGGAACGAGGCTGCAATCTTTGACAGCGAAGTTGTTGCACGCGACAAGCGTTTAAACTTCAAGCGCTGGTTGGACAAGAGCTGCGTAAGGGTAATCCCGGTAGGTGACCTATGAATATCTTTGAGTTCCTGGGCCTATCTTGGGACCACCGCAACCACCCGGTGCAGTTGGTTAAGCACATGGAGGAAGTCCCAGAGAGCAAGCGGCAATTGCCACTGTATGCCCAGGTAAAACGTGATGGTATCTTTAGTGCCACTGTGGTTCGTCATGATGGCGAGGTTGGTATCTTCGGGCGTACAGGTAAGAAGCTCCGCAATGTTGAGCACCTTGAGTCTCGGTTCTCCTGCCTGCCAGCTGGTGTATATCTGGGTGAGCTACAGTCTATGGCTGTGGATATCTACCTTGAAGCCTTGTCTGGTGTTGTTAACCCAGAGCGAGTCAATGAGCTTGACTTTGTAGGCCAGCAAATCAAAGATGAGCTGTATGTTGACTTCTTTGATATGGTCACACTGTCAGACTTCATAGGTGGCGTTGCGGTTGCACCATTTACCAAGCGTCATGCTGGTCTGGTCAAGCGCTTCCATCTTTACCTTCAAGGCGGGTGCAAGTATGAGTCTGTGTTGCCAATCACCAAATGCAATACTTGGGAAGAGGTTGAAGCCTTTGCCAAGGAGCACATTGATGCTGGTCGTGAAGGTGCCGTCTTCAAGCGTGATGTTGATTGGGAGGCAGGCCACAAAGGTTGGCGTCAGATGAAGATTGTGCGCACAGTTGCGTATGACCTTCGCTGCATTGGCTGGGAAGAAGGTAAAGGCAAATATACAGGTAAGGTAGCAAACCTTATCTTCAAGTGGCATGGCACTCAGAAAGTGAAAGCTATGCTGGGTAAGGGTTGGTCTCATGAAGATGCAACCCGTATGTATAACGAGATTAAGAATGGCGGCGAACTTAATGTAATCGGTCGCATCTTCACTGTCTATGGTCTGCAAGACTCCAGCAAAGGGAAGATTCGACTTCCTAAAGTTGGCGAGCTGCGGCATGATAAGGAGGACGCCGATGCGTAGTTTAGATTCAATGCGAGCCACACGGGCCGTTGAGGTAGCTGAGGCTATCTTCGAAAGCCTGTCGTGTGGCATGGAGCCAGGTTACAATCTCCTGGCAGATGCTGAGGAACTCGGGTTGTCTGTTGAGGCAATCCGGGAGAAAGTGGAAGAGATCTACGGAGTAGAAGATGAAGACTCCGAATAAGAAAGCCTATATGAACGAGGAAGCCTATCGCCTCCTTGTTGATAACATCCTCCGCCCGAGCGCACCTAGCGTCACCAAGACGCACGAGCAGCTTGTGTGGGATGAATGTAAGCGGCACATCCTTGCCTGTATCGAACACAACATACAGGTGAATGCATGATAAGACCCGCTTGCCTTCTGGATGTACCAGCGATTATCAACCTTGGTAATCGTTACGTTGAGCAAGAGGTCAAGACTGTGGGCCACCATTCGGCAAGATGGAATGCAGCTGAGAGTGCCCACCATCTTGCCTTGGCAGTCTCCCATGAGGCCCTGTTCTTGCACGTAGCTGTGCGAGATAATGAGGTTGTTGGTTTCTTATGGGGCGGCACTCACATGCTTGCCCCGTGGGATTTAACCTTAGTTGCCAGCGATTACCTGTTCTACGTAACCCCAGAGTTCCGTGGTACAGCTGTCGGCATGGGTCTGATTAAGGCCTGGCGCAATTGGGCTGAGTCTCAAGGTTGCAAGGAAGTAAGACTGTCTCTGGCCTCTGGTATCAATGAGGAGCGTGTCGGTAAGATGTATTCCCTGCTTGGGTTTTCACCATTCGGCACTGTGTACAATCACAAGTTTTAGGAGACAAGATGAGTATTGTCAACAAGGCATTCAAGGCTGTTGGGTTGGCTTCAAAGACACCTACCCTTGAAACCAAAGTACCTGCCCAGCAGCTTGAGCGGCAAGCAGAGGTTGGTGCGGATGCAGTCACTATCGGTGCCGATGACTCCAACAGTGTTGGCGGTAAAGGCAAGCGTAGCCTGGTTCGTCCGGTAGCCTCCAGTCTGGGGGTGTAATATGGACATCCGTGGCGGGGCTTCATATAGCGGTAAGAAGAGTAAGATCCCGGAACTCTGGGAGAAACTCTCCCGCAAGCGTAATGAGTTCCTGGACAGGGCCAAGCACTACGCAAGGCTTACCCTTCCCTACCTGCTCAACGAGCCTGGTAACAATGAGTCAGCCCAGAATGGCTGGCAAGGCACAGGAGCACAGGCAACGAACCACCTGGCTAACAAACTGGCACAGGTATTGTTCCCTGCCCAGCGATCATTCTTCCGTGTTGACCTTACGGTTAAAGGTGAGAAGGCGCTGCTTGAGCGGGGCTACCAGAAGACCAAGCTTGCCACGGTGTTCGCTAAGATAGAGACACAGGCCATGAAGGCACTAGACGCTCGGCAATTCCGCCCTGCGGTAGTCGAGGCCTTTAAGCACCTTCTGGTTGCTGGCAACTGCATGCTGTACAAACCAGTTAAGTCTGCAAACGACCCAGCTGGTCCTATCAGCTGCATCCCGATGCATCATTATGCTGTCCAGCGGGATACCAACGGTCAGCTCATGGACATCATCCTGCTGCAAGAGAAGGCTTTACGCACCTTCGAGCCTGCCCTGCGTGCTGCCATTCAGGCGGCAAGACGTGGTAAGCAGCTCAAGGATAGCGATAATGTGAAGCTCTATACTCACGCATGCTATGAGGGTGATGGCTTCTGGAAAGTGCAGCAGTCGGCAGATGATTTGCCAGTTGGCAAGTCTAGCCGGGTCAAGACGGATAAGCTTCCGTTCATGGTGCTTACCTGGAAGCGGTCCTATGGTGAGGATTGGGGTCGTCCTTTATGTGAGGATTACTCTGGAGACCTCTTTGTCATCCAATTCCTGTCTGAGGCAGTGGCGCGTGGCGCTGCGCTTATGGCAGACATCAAGTACCTGATTCGTCCAGGTGCTCAAACTGATGTGGAACACTTCGTTAACTCTGGCACTGGTGAGGTAATCACGGGTGTTGAGGAAGACATCCACATCGTCCAGCTCGGCAAATACGCTGACCTTACACCCATCGATGCAGTGTTAGAGAAGTACGTCCGAAGGATTGGCGTAGTCTTCATGATGGAGTCTTTGGTAAGGCGAGATGCTGAGCGCGTGACTGCCTTAGAGATTCAACGCGACGCTATGGAGGTGGAGCAGAGTCTGGGTGGTGCGTACTCGTTGTTCTCTGTAACGATGCAGCAGCCGATGGCTATTTGGGGTTTGCAGGAGAATGCTGGGTCCTTTGGCTCAGAATTCATCGACCCGGTAATCATCACAGGTATCGAGGCATTAGGTCGTATGGCTGAGCTGGATAAGCTTGCTCAATTCTCAAACTATATGAACCTACCTACTACCTGGCCTGAGTGGGCACAAGCTGCGGTTAAGCCCATCGAGTATATGGATTGGGTCCGTGGTCAGATATCAGCTGACTTCCCATTCCTCATGTCCGAAGAGGAAGCCTCGGCTGCTGCGGAGCAAGAGCAGGAACAACAAGCAGACCAAACACTCAATGAAGGTGTGGCACAGGCCATCCCTCAAGTCATTAACCAAGGTTTACAGGAGTTATAATGGAACCTGAAATTACTACTGAAATCACTACTGAGGTGCCCAATGAGCAATCTGTTGATACTTCTCCTGATACTGTACCTGTTGTGGGAGCTGATGAGCCGAACGGTGATGGATCGCAGAAACCGGAAGGCGAACAAGGAGATGGCGGAGAGGATGGTAAACCTCAGCCAGATGACGCCGCGCCCGTGGAAGAACCGGAATACTTCTTCGGCGACGTAAGTGTAAGCATCGACATCCCGGAAGATGTCAGCGCAGCCCTCAGCGAGAAGGGCCTGGATGCCAAGGCAATTGCTGCCGAGCTTTATAGCAAAGAAGGTAAGTTTGAATTGTCAGAAGAAACCAAAGGCAAGCTCTATGAAGCCTTTGGCAAATTCGCAGTTGATGCCTACCTGTCTGGCCTCAAGGCAACCAACGAGAACTTCTTTGCGACCCAGGAGCGGGAGGCGGCCCAGCGCCAAGCTGCGGATACCGAGCGCTATGGTCTGGTGTCTGCCACTGTTGGCGGTGATGAAGGCTGGTCCCGCCTGGAGCAGTTCGCCCTGGAGACCCTCAGCGATGAGGAGCTGGAGCAGTTCAACGAAAGCATGCGCTCAGGCAACATGTACTTCCAGCAGCTTGCAGTAAAGGACCTGGAGGCTCGCCGTGCGGCTGCTCAAGGTGACCCATCGGTTACCCTCATCCAAGCCGATGCAGCCCGCGTATCCAATGAGAACGGACCTCTGTCCTCTGCGGAATACATGAAGGCCATCGCTGAGCTGAGCACCAAGTTTAAGGGCGACCGTGCCGGGGCAGCAGCTGCCGAGAAAGCACTGGATGAACGCCGTCGCGCTGGGATGGCTCGCGGCCTCTAATAGTGGCGAGTATAGAAGCAGGGAATCGCGGCATTCGTAATTCCCTACTATTTCAATAGTTTATAAGGAGAAATAATGTCTACACCTAACGTACTGACTAACGTTGCCGTATCCCACTCCGGTGAGGTTGACAGTCTTCTGATCGAAAAGTTTAACGGCAAGGTGCGCGAGCAGTATCTGAAAGGCGAGAACCTGCTGAGCCACTTCCAGGTTGAAACCGTAACTGGCACCAACACTGTCTCCAACAAGTACCTGGGTGAAACTGAAATCCAGGTGCTGGCACCGGGCCAGTCTCCGGCAGCTACTCCGACCAAGGCCGATAAAAACCAGGTTGTCATCGACACCACGGTTATCGCCCGTAACACGGTAGCAATGCTGCATGATGTCCAGGGTGACATCGACAGCCTCAAGCCGAAGATCGCTGTAAACCAGGCCAAGCAGCTTAAGCGCCTGGAAGATGAGATGGTTGTGCAGCAGCTGCTGCTGGGTGGTATTAGCAACACCAAAGCGCAACGCACCAACCCGCGCGTGCCGGGTCATGGCTTCTCCATCAACGTGAACATCACGGCGGATACCGCTGAAACCTCCCCCCAATATCTGGCCGCTGCAATCGAGTATGCGCTGGAACAGCAGCTGGAGCAGGAAGTGGACATCTCCGATCTGGTCATCCTGATGCCGTGGAAGTTCTTCAACGCCCTGCGTGACATGGATCGTATCGTCGACCGCAGCTACACCCTGGCTGACGAAAGCACGGTACAGGGCTTCGCTCTGAAATCCTTCAACGTCCCGGTTGTTCCGTCTAACCGCTTCCCGAAATTCTCTCAGGGCGCGGCGCACCACAAGCTGTCCAATGCCGATAACGGCTTCCGCTATGACACCACTGCACCGATGGCTGGCGCTGTGGCGGTAATCTTCTCTATGGATGCACTGCTGGTCGGTCGCACCATTGAGCTGACTGGCGACATCTTCTGGGAGAAGAAGGAGAAGACCTTCTACATCGACACCTACCTGGCAGAGGGTGCAATCCCGGACCGCTGGGAAGCTGTGTCTGTTGTCACCACTGCACGTGATGGCACTACTGGTGCTCCGAGCGGCTCTGGTACTGACGACACCGTCGTTACCAAACGTGCGAACCGCAAGGTTATCCTGACCAAAGCGGTAAGCTAATACAAGCCCCATCTCTCTATCTGAGGGGTGGGGTTCTTTTGCTTAGGAGAGATAATGCCAATTCAAAGTGATACCCCTAGCATCATGGCGGAGTCTCAGTTTAACTCGCTGAGCACCAAGCTGGATGCCGTCAATCTCTGCATGCGTGCCATTGGTCGCAGTGGGGTTGACAACCTTACCTCTGGCGACCTCGATGCAGAAGATGCAGACACCATGATTGATATTGTGTCCCAGCGGTTACAGTACAATGATGGTAAGGGTTGGTGGTTTAACCGGGAGCCTCGCTGGTCATTCGCCCCGGATTCAAATGGAGAGGTGGTCCTGCCTAATAATACCTTGCAGGTCATCCAGGCGTACACGCTTAACACCCGCAAGATTGATATCACAATCCGTGCTGGCCGCTTGTACTCTACCACCCTGCACTCATTTGATGTGTCACCACTGGTAGGTCCTGATGGTTTCATTTGGTTAGACCTGATGCTGATGCTTCCATTTGAGCACATGCCACTTAATGTCCTGCAAGCCATTGCCTACCAGGCAGCTGCTGAGTTTATTGTATCCAAGGATGCCGACCAGACCAAGTTGCAGATGCACATGCAAATGGCTGCTAACCTTCACACCGGAATGCAGGTGGAAGAGTCTAAGCAGAACAGGCTCAACATGTTGGTACACAACCCAACCCAGAGAAACTTCGGCATTATGGCGGGAGGTCCTAACAACACAGCAGGGTTTGATCACTCACCGTATGACCGATACCCTGTAAGACCCTGGAGGTGGTAATGGAAGTTCAAGGCTCGTTAGGTCGGCAGATACAAGGTATCAGCCAGCAGCCTGCATCTGTGAGGCTACCTGGTCAGTGCACCGATGCAATCAACTGTAGTATGGATGTGGTAGAGGGAACCAAGAGCCGACCAGGCACAGTGCACATTGCAAGACTTGGCGACCTTGGCCTTATCCAGGACAACACCAATATCCATCATTATCGTCGTGGTGATGATGTGGAAGAATACTGGATGATAACCAACCCACTCGGTATCCCTGATATCTTCGACAAGCAAGGACGCAAGTGCACCGTAACGGAAACCGAGGGTGCTGCCAGTTACTTCAACAGTAATAACCCTCGGGTTGACTACAAGTTCTTTACTGTAGGTGATACAACCTTTGTGGTTAACCGAAATAAGGTTGTTCGAGCAAGGGCAGATAAGACCCCGGCAGTGGGTGGCACTGCCTTGGTATTCAGTGCGTATGGTCAGTATGGAACTAACTATCAGATTATCATTAATGGTGTTAAGGCTGCTGAGTACAAGACAGCATCTGGTGGAAGTGCCAGTGATGTTGAGACAATCAGGACTGAGGTTATTGCAGAGCAGCTCTACACCAACCTCCTCACATGGACTGGTGCAAGCGACTACTCCATCTCTCGTATGGGGACTACCATCGTTATCTCAAGCCACAGCGGGGCAAGCTTCACAGTGGACACGGAAGATGGCTCTAAGGGTAAAGACCTTGTAGCTATCCAGTACAAGGTAACCTCAACTGACCTTCTTCCGAGCAAGGCACCTGTGGGTTACTTGGTGCAGGTATGGCCCACCGGAAGCAAGCCTGAGTCTCGATATTGGCTAAAGGCGGAGGCTGCGGAGGGCAACCTTGTCACCTGGCAGGAAACCTTGGGTGCAGATGAGGTGCTGGGCTTTAATGGAGCAACCATGCCATACATCATCGAGCGCACCAATATTGTTGGTGGTATCGCTCAGTTCACCATCAAGCAAGGCTATTGGGATGACCGGGCGGTGGGTGATGAGTTAACCAACCCGATGCCCTCCTTTGTTGACCAGAGCCTCAGCGATATCTTCATGGTGCAAAACAGGTTATGCCTGGCAGCTGGAGAGTCCTGCATTATGTCTCGCACATCTTATTTCTTCCAGTTCTTCCGGCAGACCGTATTGTCAGCTGTGGATACGGACCCAATTGATGTGTTTGCAGATGCAAGCGAGGTGTATGCCCTCAAGCATGCCAAGGTCCTGGATGGTGATACGGTGTTGTTCTCAGACAATGCTCAGTTTATCTTACCGGGTGACAAACCACTAACCAAGGCAACCGCACTGTTGCGTCCCACTACAACCTTTGAGGTGGACACCAATGTAGCCCCGGTTGTTACTGGTGAGGCTGTGATGTTCGCCACGAAGGATGGTGCCTACTCTAATATCCGTGAGTTCTATACGGACTCCTACTCGGACACCAAGAAGGCCCAGCCAGTGACTAGTCATGTCAACAAGTTGATACGTGGCGGTATCTACCATATGGCAAGCAGCACCAACTTTAACAGGTTGTTTGCTCTGTCTGAGGACAACCGCAGCCGGGTCTTTGTCTATGACTGGTTGTGGCAGGGTACAGACAAGGTGCAGTCTGCATGGCATAAGTGGGAGTTTTACGGGGCAACTATTGGAGGCCTGTATTACTCGGGTGAGACCTTGTACCTCATTATCAAGCGTAATGATGGTGTGTTCCTTGAGGCGATGTATATGGGCGACCCATTACTATCTGGCTCTGACCAGGTTCGAATGGACCGCACGGTAACCGTCAGCCTCACATGGGATGAGGCCACATTATCATGGAGGTCATCTCCATTGCCTTGGGTTCCAACTCAGGTTGAAATGCTTGAGGCTGTATTGACTAATGGTGACCCGGCGTATATTGGCGGTGCCTTCTTGTTCGAATACAACCCAAGCACCCGTGTAATCTCAACCAAGTATGGTCTGGGAGATACCTCCCAAACCCTGGCAGCTAAGGTTGGTCAGATGTACAAGGTAGAGTTCGTGCCTACGGATGTCATCATCCGAGACAGCCAGGACCGTGTGTCCTACCAGGACGTCCCTGTGATTGGACTAGTTCACCTGAACCTTGATAGGTATCCTGACTTTACTGTGGAGATTACCAACAGGAAGTCTGGTGCCGTAAGGGTGGCCAAGGCATCCAACAGGGTTGGTGGTGCCAGGAACAACGTGGTGGGTTACGTTAAGCCCACAAGTGGTACATTCTCTTTCCCGCTCAGAGCACTGAGTACGGATGTGGAGTACCGCATCATCTCCATTTCACCTCACACGTTCCAGCTCAGGGACATCGAGTGGAGTGGTTCCTATAACCCAACCAGAAAGAGGGTATAATGGCAATAGCAGGATTAGCAGCTATGGGTTCCAGCGCCCTTGGTTCCTTGGGGGCCAGTGGTGTCGCCGGGAGTGCCATAAGCGCATTGGGTGGTAGTGGTGGTATGGGTGGTGGCCTGCTGGCAATGGGCGGTTCTCTGCTCAGTTCGCTTACAGGCTTCCTGGGCCAAGGTGACCAAGCCGAAGCATTGCGCAAGCAACAGAACGAGCAGTGGAAGCAGCAGATGATTAACACCCGAGAGCAATACAGGCAGCTCGGGCAGGCCCAGACGGCGGCTAACCAGGAGTATGGTGAGCAGCTTATTGATAACCAGGTCAGTCTTCTGCAACAACGTGCTCAGGTGGAGCTGCTTGCTGGTGCCTCTGGCACTGGCGGTGCCTCTATCTCCTCTATGCTCAGCGACCTCAATGGTCAAGCAGGGAGAAACCAGAGCACTATTGTGCGCAACTATGAGAATCAGCAACAGTCATTCGTCAACCAAGCCAAGGCTATCCGAACGGGAGGCCAGATGCAGATGCGGTCTTTCGAGAAACCTTCTGCCTTTGCATCTCTGGTATCTGGTGTTGGCTCAGCGGCATCCGCATTCGTGGGTGGTGCCAAGACTGCAAGTTCACTTAAAGATGCATGGGATAGTTCCCGTAAGTATTCGTCTGGATTAGGAGGGTAAATGGCTATTGAGCGCCAAGCAGTGCAGGGGTTGGCCCCTGTCCAATCAGCAGGTGGACCTCGTGGGTCTGCCACTCAAGCAATCCAGGTTGGCACCCCGAAAACCCAACCTGGCTTAGGTAACTTTGTGGATGACCTGTTTAACGCTGCTGGCTCAGTAGCAGGCCTGGCTACCGACATCATGAATCGGAGTGTTGAGGATGACAAGGTTGTCCAGTATGACCGAGCACTCCGTGGCCTTCTCCCGAGTGATGAGGCCACCGTGGGCGGCACCCGTGCTCACATGTTGGTGCAGTTGCAGAATGATGTGATTGCATCCACAGCTCAGCTCCAGGAGGATGCCAAGCGATTCACTGGTGATGATGCTGAGTGGGAGCAACATGTAGTTAAGTCCCGCAACGCCATTCAGGATACGGTCATCCAGAAGTACCCAGGGTTGGGTGCTGACAAAGAGACTGGCAAGATTATCACCAACGCATTCATGGAGCAGCAGCCCAAGGTGTTTGCTGCACGGCAGAGTGCCAAGCTGGAGCGGGAGGGCGCTGAGCGTGCGCAGTCAATGCAATCTCGCATCCTCCTGGTGACCAAAGGTCTTTCTGGTGAACCCCTTAATGAGGCCCTCCACCAGCTCCAGCAGGAAGCACTTACCATGCAGCTTACCAAGCCAGAGTATGAGGCTATGGTGGCTGATGTGGCACTGAGCAAGGCATCCATTGGTGATTCCTCTTTCATCGAGGCAACCAAGTCCCTCAAGGATAAGGATGGCGTATCACTCTATGAGCGTAACGGTAAGCTCATGACTGGTGAGATTAGCGCCAACAGAACCTGGGCGAGCCTTAATCAGGTTGAGTTGTTCGAGAAGAAGAACGCAGCCATTGAGGCATACACAAAGGGTGAGCTGAACAAAGATGAGATGCTCCAGATTATGGAGAATCACAATAGGCTCTCTGGTGGGACTGCCTGGTCGGACGGGGAGATTACCACCCTGTTTAACAACGTAGCCAAGCAGCATGCCAAGACGGCCCAGCTGGCTGACCTTGTTAAGCGGGGAGAAGGTGGGTCCCCTCTCGGCTTGCAGGACATTAGCGAAAAGGAAAGAAAGAGCTATGCCGAGGCCATCTCCGGTGTGTATACCAAGCTTGCTGATGATGAAATCCTCAAGACGGGTGCAACTGGTGAGGCGGCAGAGGCCATCCGTGGTAAGTATGAGCGCGCCCGTTACGCCAAGCTGGGTGAGCAGCTTATCAAGGATCCTAACATCACCGACAGATATCAGGCATTGATGTCTATGTCTTCGGCCAACCTCAAGGATATGAAGGCTGAGCCAGAGGCCATGAAGACCCTGATGCAGGCCCGTGATGCAATCCCAGAGGATGCACGCCGTGCGGTGATGGGTGACAAGGAGTATGCCTTCGCTGAGAACTATGAGCGAGCCACTCGCATGGGGTATAACCCAGGCCAGGCTGTAGAGTTCGCACAGGCAGCGAGCCAAGGTGACAAGCTCCCCTCCAGTGTCCTCAAAGAGCTTAACAGCGATGTGGATGGCGTGGTAAGCGATGTCGCAGGTGGCTCTTGGTTAACCCGTGGTGACAACATGTCTGACATGGGTAAAGACTTGATGCTACAGGATGCAGGCGAGATTGCCCGTGCTATGAAGGTGGCAGGCCACAACAATGACACCATCAAGCGGCACCTCACTGAGTACCTCAAGGGTCAGTATTCCCAGCTGTCTGAGGGCTTCTTTACTTCTGGTGTTCTGGTTAAAGGTGATGTTCGTGGTCTGGGTGAAGCACTCAAGACCAACCAGAAGGATATGCCTCTTGCCCTACGTCAGTATCTCAATGACAATAAGCAGGCACTACTGGACGCATCTGGTGGCATGGATGAGAAAGACCTATACTTCGATGTGGATATGAAGCGTGGCCTGTTCACCATCCGTGCTGGCTCCGGTCGCACACCTGTCACACCAGCCATGCCTCTTTCTGAGATTAAAGCTCAGGGTCTGCTCAAGAAGTATTATGAGTCAGAGGTCAAGGCTCGTGATGACGGCAACAAAGCCTTCCGTGAGCAACAGATGAAGATGGGTTCCTGGGGCCTTAGCCCTACTACCGTCAAGGACCCCAAGGATGTAACTGCCAAGAACGTGGGCAAGATGGGTATTAGCTCTTTCCTCATGTCACCTGCATTCGCAGAGGGCGCTAACCTACCAAGTAACTTCGAGTTTGGGTATAAGGAGAACCAAAACATGTTTTATGATTATGTCGCCAAGGCGGAGAACTCCATTAACGCTGGGTTTGACCCGCGAGCCGGGACGTACTCCGTATACCGCGACGAAGGTGGTGATAACATTGGCTTTGGTCACCTCCTGACAGAAGAAGAGAAACGTAACGGGTATATCACTATCGGTGATGAGAAAGTACCGTTCCGCCAAGGCCAGTCCGAGCTAACCCCGGCTCGCGCCCGTCAGCTACTGGAGCAGGACATCAAGGCACACCAGCCGTCTACCAGTGGTTGGGCTGTGCCGTTTGACTCCATGCACCCTGGCGTGCAGCGTGGTATCCTCGACCTGTCCTACAACCTGGGCAAGCAAGGTATCGCCAATGCACCGAAGGCCTATGCTGACTTCAAGGCAGGGCGCTTCACTGAGGGCTTCATCAACATGCTGGACACCAACTACACCAAGGGAGCACGTAGTCCCGGCCTGTTGCGTCGTCGAGCTGAGGCCTATAACATGGCTATGGCTGCATCTGGTATGCCCAAGATTACCCAAGTGCGTACCGAGGCAGATGGCTCTATGTATGCCAAGTTCGCCTCTGCTGATATTGCCAACTTCCTTCGTGAAGGCTTGGCATCCAAGATTGGCAAAGATGGCTGGTTACAGGTTAATGGGCCTAGTAAGTTAACTGAGAACTCCCGAGTGGGAACACTTTCGGTATAGTGATAAACTCAAGGTCTTGTCCAACACGTTGGACAGGCCTTTATGATTGTCATTAATAGAGAGGTAACCATGCAACAGAATGGAAATTGGGTCCCCACAGACAGCCGGACCTTGCCACCAACCTTCTCGCAGGTGGCAGAATCAGAACGTAAGGCTGAGGCTGCACGTGCAGACGACCATATCCTGCGAACGGCTGTAGATAATGAGTGGGCGCTGTATGGTGGTCAGAGGGCGCTTGAGCGTCACAACACCACCTTCACGCCACAAGAAGGGTACTCTGTACCTGACACGACCAAAGATGAGCTTTCCCGACTGTATGGCTACGAGATTGCACAGGACATCACAAAGGACGTTAAGTCCCCAGAGCAACTGCAATTCAATATGGCAAACGCCAAGGCTGACAAGGACCGCAATGACATCCTGGCCCGCAACGGGTTCACCGGGTTCGCTGCACAGTTGTTTGCTGGTATTGCCGACCCGGCTGGTTGGGCTGCTTCTGTGGTGGCCGCACCTGTGGCTGGAGCCTGGAAGGTTGGCCGTATTGGTCGAATCCTCAAGACTGCGGCAATTGCTGGGGCAGAGAACGCTGCACTGGAAGCTGTGGTAAACCAAGGTGACTATCAGCGCGATGCGGATGATGTAATGCTTGCCTTTGGGTTTGGTGCAATCATGGGTGGCACTATCGGTGCCGCTACTCGTGAGCGTATCCACGGTGGCAAGCTGGGTGACGATGCAGATGTGCCGACAGCTGAACCCAATAACCCTCTTCGCACAGTGGTTGATGGGGCGGATGACTTCGATCGCAACGCATCCAAAGCCGTGCAAGAGGCAATGGAGTATGATGCCTACATGGCAATCCGTGACCGTGACCCGCTCAAATCTGGTGATGTGGATATCGACTACAGCATCGCCAAGCACACAGAGGCACTCACAGCTGACGCAAACTATCGCTTCTCCTCCAAGGACAAGGGTAATTTGAAGAAGCAGATTCGCGAGCTTGAGGCAGAAGCAGCAAGTATGCGGAGTAAGAAGGTAGATGCCCAGGCAGAGGCTGCGGCCAAAGCTGGTGCGCCTAAGTCCAAGACCGAGGCCCTGGATTGGGAAGTCCAGAAGAAAGCCCTGGCACGCCGCTATGATGAGCCTCACGCCGAGTTAGTGGCGCGTATAGAAGAGGCCAAGGCAACCCTGGCTAAGATGGATAACGTCACCAAAGCCAAGGATGAACTCAAGCGATTCTCTAACCTGTCACGGGAAGAGAAGCTCAAAGAGCTGGGCCTGGATATCAAGCCGGAACCTGTCCCGATGAAGCGTGCCGTGCAGGATGCCTTGGCCGCCATCAAAGCTGAGCGTGCAAGCAAGCAGACTCCGACCATGAAGTTTGATGAGGCACAGAAGGTGGCAGAGCAGGCGAGCAAGCAAGAGCCTGATAACCTGTCAGCTGCCCGAGTGGAAGGCTCTGAGATTCAGGGTGAACAATTCGACCTGTCAGACAGCATGGAAGACCTTATGGATACCTTGGCACGTGAAGCCTATGCATCCAAGGTTAAGCCAGTTAAGTGGGCAGGCAACATGGGTTCTGTGTCTTCGGTAATTATGAACTCAAAGAATCCTGTGTTCCGTGGGCTTGGCTTGCGACTCCTGGAGAATGCCCAAGGTGGTAGCTATCATGGCAAGACCGCAGCAATCCTTGCAGATGTGAATAACAACCTGATTCGGTCTGCTGAGAAGAACCGCTACAACGATGGTTTCTCTCAGTTCATCAAGGATAACAACCTGCGTGCCATTGATTACCTCAACCCTGCTGTTACTCGTGACTTCAATAACCAGGTATACACTGCGATTGTGTCCGGTATCACCGAGAATACCTCTCCAGGTGTCAAGCTTGCGGCAGAGGGTATTGCTGACAAGTTCAAGAAAGGTCTGGAGTTACGCAAGGCTGCTGGCGAGAAAGGCTTTGAAGACGTCAAGTCTGCTAAGGATTACGTCCCTGTTATCTTTGATGGCATCAAAATCACTGAGGCAGTCAACCGCCTGGGCAGCAAAGAGGCCGTCATCGACCTTCTATCCCTGGGTTATCAGACTGGTAAATATAAGATGGGCAAGAAGGCGGCTGATGCACTGGCTAAAGTCCAGTATGTTCGTGGCTCTGATTCCACCTTATCCAGCCGTGTGGCCTTTGACAGGGTTGTGTCTCAAGAGCAGCAGGCAGTGCTGATTGCTGACCTCAAGAAAGCCGGGGTACCTGACAGCATCATTGATAACTTCATAGAAGGCACAGAGCTGTCCGAAATGGCTGAGTCTGTATCCAACCGAGCCAAGGCAAGCATGGGTATCAACACCCAGGCAAGCTATGGCGGCATGCGTGTCCAGGACCTGCTAAACACCAACATCGGGGAGCTGGCGGACAACTACGCGAAAGAGGCCGCTGGCGGGGCCGCTCTGGCCCGAATGGGCTTTCCGACTACCCAGAGTGCACTGAACGCAATCGACGCCGCAGAACGCGCTGGGCGCAATATGGCGGGCATGGACGCTGAGGCAATCAAGCAGCTCCGGGCCGAGGCAGATATGCTCCGGGATTCCGTCCGGCTGATTAACGGGAATACCGTGGACGCCGACCCGAACTCCGGGATTGTCAAAGGTACTCGCCGGGTCCGTGAGATTACAGGCCTGCTCCGCTTGGGCCAGATGGGCTTCGCCCAGGTGCCCGAGATTGCACGATCTGTGGTCAAGATGGGCTTGGGTACAGTCCTGCATTCCGTGCCCGCTACGCGCTTCCTGCGCAGCCGTGCGGCCCGTGAGGGCGGTGTGGCCCAGGGCAGACTGCTGGAACCGGAACTCCGGGAGATGGAGGAACTCATTGGCTACATTGGTGAGGACAACTGGCTTACCGGGTGGAACGTAAGGCATGATGAGTTCGGTGAGTCTATGGACAACCTGGGGCGGCTGAGTAAGATTGCCGACAATGGATTAGCTATGGGTTCCCGTATCAACTTGTGGCTGTCAGGTTTCAAGGCAGTGCAGGGTGGATCTGAGAAGATTGTGGCACGCTCCATCAACAAGCGACTCAAGGAACACCTGTCGGGTGGCCGTAAGCTACCACAGGCAGACCTTGATGAGGTTGGTCTTGATGAGGCAACCATGAAGAGATTGCAGCGTCACTTTGATGAAAACCCAGCACACGCAGACTACAATGGTCAGCAGGTGCGTATGATGAACTTCGACGCAATGGAACCCGATTTACGGGAAACCGTGGGTGTTGCGGTGCGTCGCATGGGTGGTCGTCTCATTCAGCGTAACTTCATTGGTGATGAGGGTATCTGGATGAATAAGTGGTGGGGCAAGGCACTCACTCAGTTTAAATCATTCTCTATTGTGTCTATCGAGAAGCAGCTCATCCATGACCTGCGAGGTGATAAGATTCAGGCAGCTATGATTCTGAGCTGGTCCACCTTGTTAGGGTTTGCTGCCTACGCAACCCAGATGCAGATGCAAGCCTTGGGTCGCGAGGATAGCGATAAGTTCCTTCGTGACAAGTTCTCAACTCAGAGCATGGCAATGGGTGTGTTCAACAAGTTACCACAGGTTGCAGGCTTCGGCCTGGCTGGGGATGCCCTGGCTACCTTCGGACTCATGCCGGATTCGATGATGCAGGCACCTGGTCGCTTGGGCTTCCAGAAGCAAGGGTTCGGTGAGCTGGTTGCAGGTGCCGGGGTCATTGGTGATGCTGTAGGTGCAATCAATATGATGTCTCGTTATGCAACAGGGGATGACGATGTCTCCACGAGGCAGGTTGTGGACAAGGTAAGACGCCTAGTTCCACTAGCAAACACCATTGGTATTGGTCAGATGACCAAGGCCAGTGTAGACTTATTGGAGGATTGATGAGCTATAGCTACGTCGAGCGAACAGGGGATGGTGTAGCCACAACATTCAACTTCGCGTTTACTGGTAAAGGCAAGGGTTATCTCCTTGCCAACCAGGTTAATGTGTACACATGGAACGGCACCGCGTGGGTGTCGGCCTCCGGGTGGAGCTTGTCTGGGACTAACCAGATTACCTTCTTAACCCCTCCGGCAAATGGTACGCGCATCCTTATTCGCCGTATCGCTGCCAAGGACTACCCCTTCGCTCAGTTTGAGCCTGGTGTAATGCTTGACATGGCCTCCCTGAATAACACCTTCATCCACCTACTGGAGATTACCCAGGAACTCCTAGATGGATTCTACCCTGATGGCTTCTACTTTAAGCAGAATCTAAATATGGGTGGTTGGCGAATCACCAACATGGGTGATGGTGTTGACACCAAAGATGCTGTGAATAAGGGACAGCTGGATGCCGTCCAAAGTTTTGCCGAGAGCGTTGACCAGAAGCACACCATTTGGAATGACAGGCAAGACCAGCAGATTATTGGACTTCTCGAAGCCTTTGATTCCAATATAAGCCACAGGACGGCACCTTGGACCTATGCGGCGGCAGGTGGTGAGACAATGGTATTTCCTCCATTCTACTTTTCATCGGCCTTAGTGTGGAGGGATGGTACATACCAAGACCAGTTTGCTGGTGCATTTGAGATTGACAACAATGTGATCACACTGGCAGATCCACCATTGCGTGCAGGTGAGCGTGTGTCTGTGTTGGTGGGTTCTTATATCACGCCAGCAGACCCAGGCTCCTGGGAGTGGATCCATGTGGCAGCCAATGGCACCACAACATCGGTTGACCTTGGTGTCTCCGTGTCAGCTATTGATGATGTGACACTGGATGGCCTGTCCCAAGGTCGTAGCAATTACACCCTCACAGGGACTGTACTCGACTTTGGGGAAGTAATCCCAGAGTGCACTGTGGGTGCCAGGGTACGGCTGGCATAAGGAGGAACATGTTAAACTCAGACGGGACCACAGAGCTTCTTAAGTGGGTGCCTAGTGCGCTAGTGACAAGCACGACCTTCTTAGGCATTAGTTGGGAGAGCTGGGTGTATATCCTCACCGCCATATATACCGCTATGCAAATGGCGGATTGGGTGTGGGTTCGCATTAAGAAGAAAAGGAGGAAAGATGAGCAATAAGCACGCAGCCAGTGAAGACCAGGTAGGTATCCTGCATGCTGCCGTTACCAACATCTTTAACAAGAAGGCAGCAGCAATCCTGAATGAAATTGAACAGGACCCTGATGCAGCGCTTGTTATTGGTGACTCCAAGGACCTTGCGGCTATGGCTAAGTGGGTCCTGGATAACGGCGTCAAGGCAAACCCTGCGGAGAATGTGGAAACCTCTGCACTCTCCAAGCGCCTCAAGAAGATTCGTGAGGCATCCAGTGGTAAGGTTATCAGCTTCACAGATGCTAAGGAGGCTTAATGGCTAGGAACAGGGAATCACAAGCTGATGCCCTGGCCCGCTGGGAGGCCCTGCGCGAACTACAGGAAACATTCCCGTACACCGTGCATGGCCTTCTCTCCTTTGCCCAGGTGGTTATCAACACGCTAATCACTGGCAACCCTGACCTTAACCGGGTACAGGCAGACATCCTCAAGTTCTTGTTCTCTGGCAAGAAGTACCGGATGGTCGAGGCACAGCGTGGACAGGCTAAGACAACCATTGCAGCTATCTATGCTGTATTCCGAATCATCCATGAGCCGCACAAGCGAATCATGATCGTATCCCAAACAGCCAAGCGTGCGGAAGAGATTGCTGGTTGGGTTATCAAAATCTTCCGTGGCTTGGACTTCCTTGAGTTTATGCTACCTGACATCTATGCAGGTGACAAAGCGTCCATCAAGGGGTTCGAGGTTCACTACACCTTGCGTGGCTCTGACAAGTCACCATCCGTTGCCTGCTACTCTATCGAGGCTGGCATGCAGGGTGCTCGTGCAGATATCATCCTTGCGGATGACGTAGAGTCATTGCAGAACTCGCGTACCGCTGCTGGCCGTGCATTGCTGGAGGATTTGACCAAGGAGTTCGAATCCATCAACCAGTATGGTGATATCATCTATCTAGGTACACCTCAGAGTGTAAACTCCATCTATAACAACCTTCCAGCTCGTGGGTATCAGATTCGCATCTGGCCTGGCCGCTATCCAACCTTGGAGCAAGAGGCCTGCTATGGCGACTTCCTGGCACCTATGATCATCCAGGATATGATGGAAGACCCTGGATTACGGCAAGGCTACGGCATGGATGGCATGCAAGGTGCACCGACTTGCCCAGAGATGTATGATGATGAGAAGTTGATTGAGAAGGAAATCTCTCAAGGTACGGCTAAGTTCCAGTTGCAGTTTATGCTCAACACCCGCCTGATGGATGCCGACAGATACCCTCTGCGACTCAACAACCTTATCTTCATGTCTTTCGGTACAGACGTCGTGCCAGAGATGCCGACCTGGTCTAACGATAGCATCAACATGATCTCCGATGCGCCACGGTTTGGCAATAAGCCCACCGACTACCTGTATCGACCTGTTGCGCGAACCTATGAGTGGAAGCCTATCACTCGGCGGATTGCCTACATTGACCCGGCAGGTGGTGGTAAGAACGGGGATGAGACTGGTGTAGCTATTGTATTCCTGCTGGGAACCTTCGTCTACGTGTATAAGGTGTTCGGCGTGCCAGGTGGCTACCAGGCTCAGCACCTCCAACGCATTGTTGATGAGTGCAAACTTGCTGGTGTTAAAGAGGTCTTCATTGAGAAGAACTTCGGTCATGGTGCATTCGAGGCAGTAATCAAGCCTTACTTCGAGCGTGAGTGGCCTGTATCCCTGGAAGAGGATTACGCCACCGGGCAGAAGGAGACTCGCATCATCGAAACCCTGGAGCCTCTCTTCACCTCGCACAGGGTCATCTTTAACGCTGACATGATTCGCCAGGACATCCAGAGCATCCAGCATTACCCGCTTGAAATCCGTATGTCTTACAGCCTGTTCTCTCAAATTTCGAACATCACCCTGGAGAAAGGATGCCTCCGGCACGATGACCGACTGGACGCCCTGTACGGGGCCATACGCCAGCTCACCTCGCAGATAGACTATGACGAGGCAACCCGGATTAATCGCGTCAGGGCCAAGGAGATGAGGGATTATCTGGACATGATGAACGACCCACGGAAGCGCCGGGAGTATTTCACAGGGCAGGACCACGGTTCGATGAGGTCTGGTCATAATGTAAGCGGATTCCAGATGGCGCGGACGAACGGCACAGGCCGCAACTATTCACCTCGCAGGAACACAATTTCTGCACGTATTTCAAAGACTTGGTAATAGTGGCGAGTATAGAAGCAATAGAAAAGGAATACTAAGGTATTTAAGGGTATTCCCAGGTACGCCTTAGGTAACCAGGTATGCCCTAGTTGGGTACTCTACAGAGTACCCTCTTATCTCTTTCCTTTATTACTCTTTATAGGAGAACAAATGGCTAACAATTATGGCTCTATGGGTGTGACTGGTAAATCCACCCGTAAGCAGGTACCGCATGTAAGCACAGCTATCCAGCACGGTGTTGTGCCTGCCGCACAGCTCACTGCTAAATCCAGTGTGGTGAATGATATCACCAAGTCCGGTAAGCAGGATGGTGCATGCATCATGAACACCTCTGGTGTCATTCATATCGCCCGTGGGAGTGCTGACACTTCCGTGTGGAACACTATGGCTATCGGCTCTCAGGTAGTCCCGGCTTAATCAAGGAGGTTACATGGCATTACCTATCACTGGTCAACTGACCCCGGTAGCTAAGCAGACCTACGCCACTCACCTGATCGCACCTATCGTGCCGCAGGCATACCTGGCAGATTCTGCTCACCCGATCAACAACACGGCACTCTCTGGTAAGCAGAAAGGTGCCCTGGTTCTCTGCCAGCTTACGGCTACAGGGAAGTTAGTGTATGCGTTTGCTCGTGGCTCTGCACCCACCGACCTGTGGGATATCGCAACCTCTGGCACTGACGTAACCCCAGCATAAGGAGAAACAAATGGCTTTATCTGCAACTGGTCAGCGTCAGCCTAAGTCGGTAACCTACCGCGTAGCTGCATGCTCCACCGCACCTGTGGCAACCACTGCTGCATTCGCCGACAAGGCAAACATCATCAACCAGCGCGAAGAGTCCGGCAAGCAACTTGGTGCCGTGGCAATCCGTGAAGGCGCTGGCGGTGCACTCAATGGCATGGTTGCCTTGGGCGATACGGATGTATCCCCGTGGGTACCGATGACGGCTGGCACTCCGATTACTCCGGCAACTGTGGCTGCTCTGGCATTCACAACCAACCTGTCTGCAACCGCTTCCGTGGCTACTGGTGCTGCAATCAGCCTCCCAGTGGTGGTGGCAGGCGGCCACGCCCCTTATACCTACACATGGTACAAGAATGGTGTGGTTATCGCGGGTGCTACCTCTGCAACCTATGCCAAGGCTTCTGCCGTGGCTGGTGATGCTGGTACTTACCAGTGTGTTGTGACTGACCTGGATGGCGAGAAGATCACCTCCGTATCCTGCGTGCTGTCCATCACCTAATAAGGAGGCTACATGTCTTTACCTGTAACTGGTCAGCGTGTAGCCAAGGCTGTCGATGTTGAGTCACTTCCACTGGTGGCTCCAGTCGTCCCTGTCTCCAGCCTGGTTGACACAAGCTCTCCAATTAACAACAGCGCCCTCTCTGGTAAACAGAAGGGTGCCTGTGTCCTGGTGGAGATGGGTGACGGCTCTATTACTATGGCTACTGCCCGTGGTGAGTTACCAGGTGATTCCTGGGATGTCTCCGTATCCACCCAGCCTGTACCTTTCACAACAGGCATTGATGTCTTCAACTGGACAGGTAGCCAGTCGGTTGCCGCTGGAACATCCTTCGACCTATTCTCCCTTGCAGGTATGAACAAGGTGGTTAATGATGGCATTGCCATTAAGACAGGTAGCATTATCAAGCTGCAACCCCTTGATGGCACTTCCTTAGTCCAGTTCACTGTGCGCCTCACAGGGACAACGAGCGGTCAGACGTACACAGAGTGGAAGGTGCAGGTTCTTCGTATAGATGGTGTAACTGTTGTAGCGTCAACTAATGGCGTGAGGGGTAATGGTTCCACAACTGCCATCAATGCTCGTGAGCAGTTCCTCAGTAGCTATACTTCTGAGAAGACCGACCCATTCTCCGTGGATGGACTCAGGTTGTTCCTTACCATAGATAGTGGCTTCAACTCACTAACGTTGACCTCTGTCTCCATTCGTATTTCCCGCATGCCATTATAGGAGGTGACGTGCTTAACCAATATTTCAAGCGTAGTGAATTCGCTTGCCGTTGTGGGTGCGGTACATCCACAGTGGATGCCGAGCTTCTCCAAGTCATCACTGATGTACGCGAGAAGTTTGGTCCTGTTATTATCAATTCTGGTCATCGCTGCGTTAAGCACAATGCGGCGGTAGGTGGTGCCAAGAATTCTATGCACACCACTGGAAAGGCAGCTGACATTCGTATCCCAGGCGTGAGTCCCGCGCGAGTCTGGTCTTACCTTACGGAGAAGTACGAAGGTAAGTACGGGATTGGTCAGTACGACTCCTTCACGCATATTGACGTGAGAGACACGGCGGCACGCTGGCATGGATGATCATTGCGTAAAGTGGTGTCTGCGTAGGCTGGATATGGCAATCGCAGACTTTGACATTAATGGCATCAAGGATTACACCGAGATGCTTAAGCTCTGGCTAAGGAGACTCAAATGAAGTTCCTCAAGAACAAGAAAGTAGTAGCGGCCCTGGTGGCCCTGGCGCTGGCCCTGATTGGTGTCGGCCTGGGAGTTGACCTCGGCGACGGCGCTGGCAATGCGGCAACCGATGCCATCTGCCAGGCGATCACCTGTGAATAACCTGCTGGCTATCCTGGCAGCCCTCATGGGGCTGCTGGTAAAGCGCCAGGCTAAGAAGGAGCAAGACAGTGCGCAAGCTGAGGCAGACCGCATTAATGACAGCCCTACTGATTGGTATCGCGAGCACTTCCGGGTGCGCCCAGAAAGGGCAGACGGTAACAAAGGCGAAGCCAGTAAAACCGACCCTTGAGGTCGTGGTTGAGCGTGACAGCATGGTATGCTTTGGCAAGCCAGATGCAGTGAAGCTTGGGCTTTATATCCTGGAGCTGGAGCGCAATTACTAAACAAACCCTTCTATCTCAAGAGCTTACTAATAGTGGCGAGTATAGAAGGGTAATATCTTTTGGATAAGGAGTGTACAGTGTTAACTAAGTTGACCAGCGCCCTTGTTCGCCAATTATCGGGAACGACGGCACAACGCCCAACTACAGGAACTTCTCCTGGCGACACTTACTTTGACACCACACTTAATAAACCAGTGTGGAGAAATGCAAGTAACACAGGTTGGGTTGACGCAACAGGTAATGCGGCGTAAGCCGCACTTTTACGCACTTTTCTTACTTCTAGGTATTCATGTTGGATGCCTATAATTAAGGGAGGTTACATGGCTTTAACTACAGCTACAAGGACAGGGAACGGCACAGCCTATCCCTATACAGAGCGTAGTTTCTCTGATCTTCGTAAGTCTTCTCCACAGAAAGATGGGGATA
>ERZ1023679.10-NODE-10-length-38432-cov-11.787060_pt1 | contig 38432 bp, 20 predicted proteins | sample MGYA00380344_ERZ1023679 | MGnify/ENA primary metagenome ERZ1023679 (study PRJEB33179, sample SAMN07448986) | human gut metagenome | biome: Human-gut; feature: Human associated habitat; material: Faeces | host: Homo sapiens | place: India: Bhopal | collected...
ACGTTGTAGCTGCCAGCGCTGAGGCTTATAGCAACATCGAATATTGCGCTAAAAATCATAAACTTTTTCCTGTTAGTATGTTTATTGTTCAAGTTTTCAGGGGGAATTCCCATGAATTCCTCACCTGAGAAACTTGAGTTTTGATGAAATTACTGAGCAGTTTTCTGGAAGATGATATCGTAGATTTCTACCTTCTCGCCTTCTGGATTTCCTCCAAAGTCGAATACCAGCTTGAGTTTCTGTGCAGCTCCCTCCTGGAGGACGGAAGCAGGAACCTTAACCTGATATTCCTCGCCTGCCTTGAGGTCGTAGTTCTTGATGAAGAAGAAGTTGTCATCGCTGGAAGTATCGGTTATCTTGATGGTTACACCCTTGATGTCTTTCTTAGCCAAGAACTTGCACGAGAAGTCGTAAGGCGTGTCGGCCTCGCCAGGAATATCGGTGATGAGGTGAACCTGTGCCTGCCACTGTAAGAAGGTTGCTGTAGGCAACTCAACGGTGTAATGGCCCTTGTCGGCAGTGAAATCGGGAGCGGCTATCTCGGTCCATCCTGGAGCGTAGTAGAAGAAGGTGGTGAAGCCTGCGTCGCCCTTGTCGTCTACGTGGCTCTTCCAGATATTGGAAGCGCTGTTGTAGTTGTATACGGTCTTATCTTCTTCCTCGGCAGGTGCTTCCACACCGTCGCACTTGTGTTCCTGCAAGTCGATGTTGCTGATGGTGAGCTTGGTGTTGTCGGCATTGCCTCCGCCGTCGACGACTAAGGTGACGTTGTCCATGTCGATGCCATCCATGTCGCTACGGTAGAAGAGAACTTCCTGGTTGGCCTTCAGGTTGATGCGCTCCATAAAGTAGTAGCTGTCGTCGTCGCCGGTCTTGACGAGCTTGATGGTGACGCCTGGATGATCGGTGGTGGAAACGAGCTTGCAAGAGAAGTCGTACTTGGTAACCGCGTTGGTGGTCATGTCGGTGAGGAACTTGACCTGTGCTTGCCACTGTTCGGTGGTTGCTGTAGGCAGCTCAATGGTGTAGGTACCGTTCTTCTCGGTGACGGTTGGGTTGTCTATCTGTGCCCATCCCGGTGCATAGAAGAACTCGTTGGTGAACTGGCAGTTCTTCCACATGTTGCAGTCGCTGTTGGAGTTGAAGCCCTGGAAGCCCTCGCTGGCGCAGGTGAGGATGTAGTGCCATGCTATGTTGCCATCGTCCCATACGAGCACCATGGTGCTGCCGGTAATGCTCTCTACACGCAGACGGAGCTCGCCGTTATAGGCTGCGTCGGCTGGGATGTAGGGGAAGCAGGTGTTGGCAGGCATGATGAGGTAGAGGTCGTCGCCCTCGGCACTGAGCTGGTAAGAGCTTGGCTGCTCGCTTACAGGCACCATGTAGTCTTCGGTGCCCTGATGATGGTCGGGGAAGAGGGAGCAGCCTTTGTTGACATACATGGTTCCGCCAGCACCTGGGTTGTAGGTATAGCTGTAGTCTGCGCCAAAGGTGAGTCGGTCGTCGTACACACCGAACTCGGCCTTCTCGTTGGGTCCAGCCTGATAATCCCCAGTGCCGTCGGTTCCTGAAGGTCCGCACGCCAGGTGGGCGGGTTCGGTGGCGGCGATGCGCCACTCCTTGCCCGACAGCTTGCCTACGATCTCGTTGAAGTCGACGAGGGTGTTGGCGACGTGGAATGTGGTCTCGCCCATGCCCTGCGACATACCGTTGCGGTTGCCCACACGGTAGTAAACCTTATAGTCGCCCGAATTGACCCATATTTTCTGCAGTGGGTTGACGGTGGAGTAGACGGGGTTCTTGGTTACTTCCTTGCCGTCAACAGGAATGTACCACATGGGGTAGATGCCGTCGCCCTCCATGTGGAAGGTTACTGTGTTGGTCTCGTCGTCGACGCTGGTAGTCACCTTTGCGTTCTCTGCCAGTGGCAGTCCTGCCTCTGATACGCCGTCGAAGTCCTCTGGGCTGCACGCGCTGAGTGCCAACCCTGCTGTGGCAGCGATGAGGAGTGCCTTGCTGAATATGTTATGTTTCATAATTGCTTGAGTCTTTATATTAATAGTCGTTTTGTGTCAGTGTGCCGTGAGATGCGTCGAGCTCACTCAAAGGAATAGGAAGATATTTCTTCTTCTCTGTCCATGTGTTGGTGCGGTAGCCGTAGGCATCGGGTACGAGTGTGGTGGCAGCCTTTCCTGTGCGGATGAGGTCCCAGTAGCGCTTGCCCTCGCCTACAAACTCCTTGTGGCGCTCGTCGATGATGTTGTCGATAGTGGCAGCCTTGTTGTCGGTGAGTCCGGCACGGTGGTGTACCTTGTTGAGGTATTCCTTGGCATCTGCCATGTTGCCGCCTGTGCGCACGATGAGCTCGGCTGCATTGAGCAGCGTCTCTGCGAAGCGGTATATGCGCAGGTTGTTGTTGAAGTTAAGGTCGCCATCGGCTTTCTGATCCTTGTTGTTTTCTTTATAGGCGAGATACTTCTTGAGCCAGAGTCCGGTGTATTGCCAGCTCTTGGTGTCGCAGTTCTTGCCACGTCCGTCGAAGATGGTGGCGTCCTTGCGCACGTCGCCCTCGTCGAAGAGGTCTAAGGTCTCGAGTCTTACAGGCTCAAATCCCCATCCATTGTCCACTCCGTCGCTCTCCTTGTAGTCGCGTGGAGAGATGAAGCGTGGATAGACGGTTCCGCCCGCATTGATGACTCCACCGCCCCAGGCACGTACGGCTCCGTCGTCCATGTAGCCTATCTCGAAGATACTCTCCTTGGTCCACTCGCCACTCTCGAGGAAGATGTTGGCGTAGTCGGGGTTGAGGTCGTAGTCCTGCTTGTCTTTGATAATCTCTTGCATATAGCCTAATGCCTTGGCGTAGCGGCTCTCGTCGTTCTGATACATCACCATCTCGGCATAGATCATGTAGGCGGCAGCCTGGCTCATGCGTCCCAGGTTCTTGTCGTCCCACTTCATAGGAAGGGCGTTGAGGCCGATGGCGCTCTCGAGGTCACTGATGACAGCCTCGTACACCTCGTCGGCGCTCTTCTGCTCACCGATGTAAGGCGACTTGAGGTTCTCGAAGTAGAAAGGTATGTTGCCATAGAACTTCCATACCTGCATGTAGTAGAAGGCGCGCAGCACCTTGGCTTCGGCCATGAAGGTGTTGTAGTCGGCCTGTGTGAGGGCAGCCTTGGCCCACTCTATATAGGTGAGCACGTCGTTGGCGTTGCGTATGCCCTTGTAGCTCTGATCCCAGATGCCTGTGAGGGCATCGCCTGGGTTCTGGGTGCTGGCATAGTTGGACATCTTCTGTAGGAAGAGGTTGTCGGAACTGGTTCCGCCGCCTACCCACACATCATCTGCCATGATGTCGCTGCAGAGCTGTAGCGGAGCATACTGCACGTTGTTCCAGTCGTACTGGCGCATGGGGTTGTAGGTGGAAACCACAGCTTCCATGATGTGCTCCTTGTTGCTGTAATATTCCTGCAGGGTGGCCTTGTCGGGAGGGGTCACGTCCAAGAAGTCATCCGAGCAGCTTGTCAATGTAAGGGGAGCGATGAGCGCTGCCATCAATACATATTTATATATTTTCTTTGTCTTCATAATGATAAGTTTTTTAGAGGTTTAGAATCCAAGGTTGAAGCCCACGGTGATGGTGCGGCTCTGAGGATAGACACCATAGTCGACACCCAGCGAAGTGGCTCCTGTGCTGTCGCCTGATGAGATTTCGGGGTCGAAGCCTGCATACTTGGTAAGGGTGAGGAGGTTCTCGGCTGCTACGAAGAGGCGCAGCTTGTTGACGAAGAACTTCTTGGTGATGAACTGTGGCAGGGTGTAGCCCAGCTGGATGTTCTTGAGTCTGATGTAAGAACCGTCGGTGATGTAGAGGTCGCTGCTCTGCCAGTTGGTTCCGTCGTTGATGACGAAGCGTGGGTACTTGTTGGAAGTGCCTGGACCTGTCCAGCGGTTGAGCAGATAAGAAGGAAGGTTGGCTGGTTGCACGTCGGTACGGCGTGTGGCATCAAAGATGTCGTTGCCGGCAGTGCCCTGCCACATCATCATGAAGTCGAAGCCCTTGTACTCGGCATTGAGGGTGAAACCGAAGGTCCAGTCGGGCATTCCCTTACCTATCTTGGTGCGGTCGGCAGCATCGATGGCTCCGTTGCCGTCAACATCGACGAAACGCACGTCGCCAGGCACAGCCTTAGGCTGCAGCAACTCGCCGTCCTTGTTGACCCATGCCTTCACCTCGTCCATGGTCTGGAAGATACCGGCTGTCTTGTAGCCGTAGAAGTATGGGAATGGTTCGTTGTTGGAACCGCGGGTGATGGTTCCGGTGTTCTGCATAGAACCGAGTTCCAAGAAGCCTGAGGTGTTGCCGAGGTTCTTCAGTTTGTTCTTCAGATAAGAGGCATTAGCCTTGGCATGGAATTTGGCCTTACCGATGTTCCACTTGTAGCTGGCTTCGAGCTCAAGACCCTTGTTCTCCATATCGCCCACGTTGCCAAGAGGTGCGCCGGCTCCCACATAGTTAGGGATAGGCATACTGATGATCATGCCGTTGGTCTTCTTGATGTAATAATCGAGGCTGAATGTCAGGGCGTTCTTAAAGAATCCCAAGTCGATACCTAAGTCGGTCTGTTCGCTCTCCTCCCACTTCAGGTCGGGGTTGGCAAGTGAGCCTGCCTGTACACCATTGACAACGGTCTCGCCCTTGCCCAGGATGGTGTTATAAGGCGAAGCTGTCCAGGCTGCATAGGTGAAGTCGCCGATGTTGTCGTTACCATTCTTACCCCAGCTACCGCGAATCTTCAAGTTGCTCAACCAGTCAGGAGCATGGAAGTAAGGCTCGTTGATGACGTTCCATCCCAAAGAGAAGGAAGGGAAGGTGGCGTAGCGGTTGTTGGCACCGAAGCGTGAACTACCGTCGCGACGTACAGTAAACTGTGCCATGTAGCGCTCGTCGTAGTTGTAGCTGGCACGGAAGAAGTAAGAACTCAGTGTGTGTTCGTAAGCAGGTCCTCCACTGGCAGACATCTCGCCACGGCTCTGGGCGGCACTCGTATTGTTCATGAAGGGCTTGTTTATGTCCTTGAGGTTCTGCAATGCACCATAGAGGTTCATGCCTGTATTCTGCATCGCACTCTGACCTGCCACCAAGTTGATGGTGTGCTTGTTGAAGGTCTTGTCCCAAGTCAGCACGTTCTCCAATTGCCATACAGTGCCGCGGTTGCTCGACTGGTGGGCGTTGGTGATAGTGGCCTTATTGTTTCCTGAGAGATAATAGAGAGGTGTGTAGCCGTCGCTTCCCCAGAATGAGAGGTCGGCTCCGTAAGAGATGCGGTATTTCACGCCGTAACCGATGTTGAGGTCGGCAGAGAAGTTGGCTACAAACTTATGGCTCCAGCCCAAGTCGCCAGGCAGCGAGAGCATGGCCAATGGGTTGTTCATTTCCTGATAGCTGCTTCCTGGAACTGTGTACATACGTCCGGCTCCATCGTAGAGCATGTACTGCTCGCCATAGAGATTGCTCTGAGCTTCGGCTGCTGCACCGCTCACGGTAGGAGTGAGGATAGGAGAGAGGTAGAGGGCTGAACCCAATGGAGAACCATACTGAGAGTTGGCGTCGATGGCCTTGCTCTTGACACGAGAGTAAGAGATGTTGGCGCTGATCTGCAGTTTGTTGAGCCAGTCGCGGTCCTTGGTGTCGTCGAAGAGCGTGTAGCTGGTATTGCTGCGAAGCGACAGACGGCTGTAGTTGCTTCGGTCGTAGTTGCCGCCTACGATACCGTCCTGATGATAGTAACCCATAGAGAGGTAATAATTGATCTTGTCGGAAGCGCCGCTGACGTTCACCTCATGGTTGACAACACCGGCGTTGTCGTTGAACACCTCGTCCTGCCAGTCGGTGCCCTTGCCGTACTGATAAGGATCGGCATAGATAGGAGCCTGTCCTGCGTTGACAAGACCTTCGTTCATCATCACTGCATACTCGGTGGCGTTAAGCACATCGCGGTGCTTCCATGGGTTCTGCCAGCCGTAAGAGAAGTTGTAGTTCACGTGTACTCTGCCCTTCTCGCCGCCCTTGGTGGTGACGAGGATGACACCGTTGGCAGCACGTGTACCGTAGATGGCGCCAGAGGCAGCGTCCTTCAGCACCTCGATGCTCTCGATGTCGCTGGGGTTCAGATAGTCGATACCGCCCTCGATAGGCATTCCGTCAACGATGTAGAGAGGGTTGCTGTTGTTGATGGTTCCGATACCACGGATACGAACCTGAGAGGCTGCACCAGGCTGACCTGATGAGGCAGTGACGGTAACACCTGAGGCCAAGCCCTTCAGCGCATTGTCGACACGTACTGCCGCCTTGCCGTCGAGGTCGTCGGCGCTCACCTTGGCGATAGAGGCTGTTACGACGCTCTTCTTCTGAACACCATAACCCACTACCACTACGTCTTCGAGGGTGCGTGAGTCTTCCTTCAGCGTGATTTTCAGCTTGTCGGAAGCCTTCACCTCTTGAGTCACATATCCTATATAAGATACGACCAATGTTGTGTTGGGGTTGGCTTGAATCGTGAAGTTACCGTCCAAGTCGGAAACTGTACCTTGCGAGGTACCTTTTACTACTACTGATGCACCGATGATGGGTTCGCCACTCACGTCGGCGATGTTACCCTTACAGGTAATCTGTTGCGCCTGCATGATGGTTGCCACAAACAATGTCAGCATCACCATTAATAACCTTGTTGGTTTCATAAGCTAAATGTTTAGATTTTTGTTATTATTGAGTTTCGTTATTATTAGGTATGATGTAGGTGGACGACTTTTTCGTCTTCTACCGAAGCATTCGTTTTTCCGCTTGCAAATGTACTAAAAAAAATAGTCGGTAACAACCCAGTGATAAATAAAAGTGGATTTGCAAAGTAGAAAGTTTTTCTTATATTTCTGATTATCAGTACTGTGCGAGAAACTTGAAAATCGAAATCAGTGGACGCTTTATAAAGCTGAACTTCGAGAAAAGGGCGCTTTCATCCTTCTTATGTGTTGACAAAAAGTAGAATTGTGTTTTTGTGCGATTTTGCTTCTGTTCGTATGTTGTCCACTTTCTTCTTATCTTTGATTATCTTTTAAACAGTTGATTATTAGTGGTTTGTGAATCTTATGGCACTTCTGTTGTTCCACTTTTCCATTTTATGCCGAAAAATGGGTGGATTTTTTGCTTAATTTTGCGGCAACAATCTGATTTTTTTAATAACTTTAAAAACTTAAATGAGTATGAAACATTTGAATTTACTTCTGTTTGCATCTTCCATGATGTTCGTGGCGCCTGCTTATGGTCAGGACTATAAACAGGTATGGGCGGACGAGTTCAACAACGTAGGTTCAGTAGACGAAAGAACCTGGAACTATGAGATTGGAAACCGTGACAACGGATTTGGCAACTGGGAATTGGAAAGCTATCAGAAAGCCAACGCTACCGTGGGTCTCGCTCCCGACGGAACCACCAAGGCACTCATCATCACTGCTAAGCCTGATCGTACTTCGGCACGACTCTTCACCAAGGACAAGGTGTCGTTCAAATATGGTAAGTTGGAAACACGGATCATGATCCCTAAGACTGCCAATGGTTTGTGGCCAGCCTTCTGGCTGCTTGGCAACACGGGAACATGGCCTTCGTGCGGTGAAATCGACGTTTTGGAGATGGGACATTTTGACGGAATCAAGAACGGCACTCAGGAGAAATACTATAGCGGCGCCTGCCACTGGGGTGTTTATCAGAATGGAGGCTATCCCAACTATTGCAAGTTCACTACCTCACCTACGAGCCTGCAAGACGGCAAGTTCCACAAGTTTGTATTGGAGTGGACGCCCGATGTCATCAACATGTATCTCGACGACGCTGCTAAACCTTATTATAGCATGGACATCAGCGACAGAAGTCTGAATACATCGCCAGGCAACTATTTCAACAAGCAGTTCTATATGCTCGTCAACTTGGCGATAGGTGGCAACTTCACTGGCGTGAACAATGCTGCAGCCGTTACTGCCCTCAGTTCTGGCGAGAAGAAGATGTATGTAGACTATATTCGCCTTTACCAGAAGGAGGGACAGGAGTGCTACACCATCAACGGAAAAACCGTCGATAATATGAAAGAGGACACTCATTTCGAGGACACAACCACCAAGTTAGGAGAATATGGCTACAAGTCGCTTGATGCTGCAGGTAAGTCGGTCTTCGACTTCTCTAAAGGTTCAGACTACGTCATTATCAGCGCTTCCACCGGTGTAATGCAGCAGATGGGTGAGAAAATCAAAGCCGACTATTCGGTAGACAACACCAAGCAGCACCTCTATATTTGGGAGAACACCTATGCGCCAAGCATTGGAACAGGTGTCAATTCCTTCGGACTCAACGAGGATTACTCTGTTTTTACCGTTACCCAAAAAGGATGGTCAGGATTGGGCTTTCACGGATTGAAAGACCTCTCCATGCTCGACGACAGCTACTATCTCCATTTCTCGATGAAGGGCGACGATGCTCTCTTGCATGCTTCTCATGCGATTCGTGTAGGTGCGGCCAGCTTCACTATCGGCAACAACCCTGTGGAGGGCATGATTTTGGGCGACTACAAACGCGATGGCGAATGGTACAGTTTCGACATTCCTTTCAGCAAGCTCAAGAAGATGGCAGGAACTGTGTTCCCCGACAAGGACGGTGGTGCTGCTGCCTATAGAGAGAATGCTATCAGCGCGCTCAGTGGTGGAAATGCAGGCACAAAACTTACCTTCGACAATGTGTTCTTCTATAAGAAGCAGGGTGGCAGCGAGACTCCTGATGTCGACGCTACGCTCGGAGAATTTGGATCCAAGTCGCTCAACGCCGAAAACCAGTCGACTTTCGACATTGCATCGGGTTCCGACTACGTGCTCATCGCCACTGGCAGCACCTTTGCCAATCAAGTAAAGGACGCAGGCAAGGTAAAGGCCGACTACAATGTCGACAATAGTCGCTATAACTTCAACCTCTGGGAGGGCACCATGACAGGCGCTACACCCACAGGCACCAACAGCTTCGGCTACAACGAGGAATACTCCTGCGTGAAGGTTGCTGGCGGAAAAGGTTGGTCGGGCGCCGGCTATGCTCCTGCAGCAGCCACCGATATGAGCATGATAGACGACAGTTACTGGCTCCACTTCTCAATGAAGACAACCAATGAGATCAGCAAGAGCGCTCCTTATGCCATCGTCATTGGCGAGAATGCTCACTTCACCATTGGCGCTGCTCCTTTCGAAGATGGAGATAAGAAATATGCAGTACTTGGCGATTTCTATCGCAACGGTGAATGGTACAGCTTCGATATTCCAATGACAGAAATCAAGAAATATGGCACTCCTGCCTTCTGGGGTAATAGTTCTTACAAAAATAACATCCTGAGTGTCCTTGCTGGCGGAACCAACGGTGTAGAGGTGAATCTCGACGGTGTCTTCTTCTACAAGAAGATTACTACTGGTATCCAGGCTTCTACTGCAGATAAGAAGCAGCAAGCCAAGGTGCTCGGCATCTACGACCTCACTGGCCGCCGTGTCAGTGATATGAATGCTGGTGGCATTTACATCGTACGAACCAACCAAGGAAACTTTAAGGTGAAAAAGTAATATTTAAAGGTAAAAAAGTAAAAGGGTAAAAAAGTAAAAACAACTTTCTCAAATGGGGAAGTTAAGATAACTTCTCTAACTTCTGCACATGAGAAAGTTCAATAAATCAGGTACAAGGGGGCGTTTCATCAAGATGAAATGCCCCTTTTATCTTAATATTTTTCAAAACGAAGAAATAGATAAACAATAGATAATCAGTTACTTATGCTCTTTTTGTTGCTTCGTGAAGCCACTTTTTTACCCACAGCCGAAAAGCGAAACGATAAAAAGAGTAAATTTGCAAGCGAAAACTTAATAACTTAATTGTGTAATTAAAAGAACTATGCTTATGAATAGGAGAATTTACAAATTGTTACTTTTCTGTATGGTTAGCATGTTTTCTGTTTTTGTGCATGCTGCCAATACGCTGGAAGTAACTTATCAGATTGGTAACACCCAAAAAGTCACTTGTCTATGGCCGTCGTTATAAAAGAAGAACGCGTAAAAATATATCGTAGCTTTAGTTCTTTCAGAACATCATTGGCACAGATTAGGAATAACAACACATACAAACATTATAACTTTGCGTACAAATTTAAATAACTCAAGTTTCGCAAGTGGGCTAAGAGCTTCTGCCCCTTCAGGGCGTGTGGGGCAAAACTTGCGAAACTTCAATAAATAATAACTAAAAAGAAAGGAGTGAGTTTCTCAGATTTTATTTGAATTTTTGCAATGTCATTCAGAGTTTTATTTGTTTTTTAAATGCAACACTAAGATAAGTGAAATTTCTGACATGACATAATCCTGGGCAACTTTTTGTTGCTAAGGTCTTTTAAAAGTTTAATTAATAATAGTGTTGCGGAATTATGGATATGAAAAAAAATATACTTTTATCAATGATCTTGCTCGCTTTGTGCTTGATACAGGCTTCAGCGGACGATTATTACTTCAAAATCCAGCTTTCCAATGAGAATGGTCAGCCGGGAGAATGGTCTAATTATATTAAGGTAGATGCTGTTTATCAAGGGGAAGTCAATGGTGTTAAGAAATATGATTATACTAACGGACTGAGAAAACTTCTTAATGGAGAGGCTGTAACGGATGAAAATAAAGAGAACTCCTATACATTGCCCAAAAAAGCCGATAAGGTAGATCTGGATAGAATTTATGGTATTGCATTTGCCAATGGGAAAGGAAGAGGTAAAAATGAACAAAAAAACATAATGGAGGGAGATGAATATGAAGCGTGGAAGCAGATACGTGAGCACATCAAATATCTCGAATTGCGCGAGTATATACGTGATTCATATACTGATAAGGGCTATTTCATGGATATGTTTAAACTTGAAAAGTTGGAATTGCCTAAATATGGTATGAAAGTAGGAAATGGTGATGAAGATTGTCAATATTATTTCGCTAATGCTGGGCAACTGAAAACAATAACTATATGGAGCGATAAGAAGAATGACCCCGTAGATATAACAGATAATGTGGTAACGGATAAAATCTTGCTGGATAGAGTTGGAAAATATATGTTTTCCAATTGTTATAGCTTGAGTACCAAATATATAAACCGATTGATAAAGAATGTTACAGAGATAAAAAACAATGCTTTTCGCGCAGATGAAGGAAATCGTGATAAATTCTCTGACGAAGCAGACAATAAAATGGCTATTGAGATACCCAGCTCAGTAACGAAAATAGGAGATCTGGCTTTTTATAATCGAGTGAAAGTTACCGGACTGAATATTCAAGGAAATGGCTGCTTGGAGATTGGTTTTGAAGCATTCAGAGGATGTGATGAACTGGCAAATATAACTCTGGATAATATAACTCAGAAAGAACTTAGAATATATAAAAATGCATTTAGGCGCTGCCAACAGTTGAATGCCTTTGAAAACTTGGATAAAGCTAAGATAACCTATCTTGGAACTGGTGTATTTGGTGACTGTCGATCCATGACCAACGAATTTGTTAATGGTGTGTTACAGAATTATGCAGACAATGGGGGAAAGAAGATTCCTGCTTATCTGTTTTTTGGCTGCAACGGACAAGATGGACATGATGGAACGGATAAGAATAAAAATGTTTGTTCTTTTACCGATTTGAATATTCCTGCACAGTTTACTGAAATAGGAGATGGTGCATTTGCTTCTACTGGTGATGCTAAAATAAAGTTGAAAACTATCACAGTGAACCGTGAGGAGGCTCCTACGTGCCTACAAGGGGAAACGGACGAATATGCAGGAATTAAAAATAAAAGCGTGTTTGATGGGCTGGATCCAAATATGACAACTGTAATCTTTAAAAATGCTGCAGAAGGATGGGATGTAAATGAGACAACTGGTTTTTTGACCTATATGAAAGATGAGTCTGAGTTTCAGCGTCTTCTCACAAAAGACCTATATAGTAATCATGAAGTATATAATAATGTGCCGCAGCAACATGCGATAGTAAGATTGCACAGAACACTTAAGGAGGGTTGGAACACCATTTGTCTGCCTTTTGGAGTGAATTACAGATATTGTAGTTTGTGGGGTGATGATTATAAAAACCAACAGGCTCACAATGCACGCATCATAGTGAATGGGCTTACCCATAATGATAGCGAGGCTAATGGTAATAATTTCACAATGGGTGTATACCGCGGCTATTGGATAAAGGGTAAGACTTTCATGTTTCTCCATTACACCGATTTTGATGATTATCCGCTTGATTTATGTGAGACATTCCTTGTTAAGATGAGAAAACAAGATATTGAACAAGCAGAAAAGGATGATAAGGGTGTTGATATTTATACGTTTAGAAATGTTGATTTGAACTACCGCTGGTCTGCAAATGGAGAAAGTGGAAATGATGGGAATTGGACGCTTGTAAAAACATATTCTGCTGAGGAAATGTTAGGTCAGGTAAAGGATTTTGATGGTAACGTGAATTCTGATGCGACACCATTTAAAGGTAAGGCATCCTATGAAGATTATGTGCTTAGAGGTTCTCTTGTTCAGTGCACGGGCACTGTGGGGAATTCAAAAGTTGGAATAACAACCGATGATTATTTCTTTCAGCAGTCCCAAAACGGCACGATGAAACTCTATCCCTATCCAGCTGGTAAAAAATACGGTATCCGTGGGTTCAGTGGGTGGTTTCATAATAAAAAAGTTAATAGTTACTCGAAAGATTCTGAACTTTCTTTAAGTTTGTTTGATGATAGTAGTATCACTCCTATAGAAACAGTAAAGGAAGATGACTTGAATAGAGACACTTCTGGCAAAGTTTATAGCATCAGCGGAGTGCTTATGAAAAACAATGCCGCCGATCTGAATAATCTGCCAAAGGGCATTTATGTCGTGAATGGAAAAAAATATGTAGTCAAATAAAAAAAGCAACAATGAAAAAGGAATATATAAAACCGATAATCATTAATATAAAAATATATAATGATGATGCTTTATTACAATCAGCATCGCTTTATGATTACGACAAAGTCGATCCTGATGAAAATATTGCCGGCGAAGGTGGCGAAGACAAACCGGACACCGGCGAAGGTGGATTCATTTGGAATGACTAACAACTTTGTTTCACGTTTTTCCAAAAAGTACAAAGCATGAATACATTGAAACAAACTCTGTTTTTATTGCTCATTCTCGTATTTTCGGGAGTGAGCAAAACTATTGCCCAATCCACTGGCGTGTATGTAGGTGGACATATCCGACGTGAACGTCCCGGTACCATCGAGAAATTACGCAATTCTGGTTTCACATACATCATTCTCTTCAATATCAACGTTGAGCCCGATGGTACACTGACTACAGATGGCGAGACGGTATGCAAAGATGGAAAGTATGTGTTTGGTAACACGCAACCCAACTATGTCTCTGACATAAAAAAACTAAAACAGGCACCAACAACCATAAGTAGAATAGAAATATGTATAGGTGGTTGGGGTAACGAGTCTTTTAGTCGCATCAAGGAACTTATTAATAGTCATGGTGCAGGAAGTGGTACCATCTTGTATAAGAATTTTAAAGCGCTTAAAAATGCCATTCCAGAGATTGATGCTGTAAACAACGATGATGAGTATTGCTACGATGTCGCAACGGCTGTTAAATTCCACCAGATGATGTATGAATTGGGGTATAAAACAACTATCGCGCCATATACGAACCGTAGTTTTTGGGAAAATCTTGTTTCTCAGTTGGGCGATAGATGTGATAGGGTACTTATACAGTGTTATGATGGCGGAGCAGGAAACAATCCATCCGACTGGCATTTAGGTAACAGAGCTGTCCATGCAGGAAGAATGAATTACCAAGGAGGTGGTGTAGATGCATGCGTAGCTCAGATGGAGTCATGGAAGAAAAATAATGGAGTGAGCGGAGGTTTTATTTGGCTTTATAACGATGAAACATGGAATCTTAATCAGTGGGCAACGAGGATGCTACGTGTGTTTGGTACAAAAAAGTGCGATGACAATATAGCAATTCTTTATGCAGATTCCGACTATCGTGGTTATTCAAAATCATTGGGCGAGGGTAGCTACACTCAGGCAGATCTCGCCATGTATGGCATTAGTGCTAAGGATATATCATCGTTGAAGGTCACAAAAGGCTTCAAGATTACACTCTATGAGAATGCTGATTTCACTGGTAATTCAAAGAGTTGGACAACAGACGCTTCTTTTGTTGGTGGGGATTGGAACGATAAGGCTTGTTCGGTGCGAATCGAACCAAATGGCAAGAGCGGTCTGTCGGGTAACTTCAAAATCATGAACCGCAACAGTGGTAAGTATCTTGACTTGGATAATAACAAGACTGATAACAATACCGCAATCGTCCAGTTTGATGACGAGGGTGTAGATGCCTCTCAGACGTGGACATTTACAGAGGTGATGAATGGTAAGGGTGTCTACTCCATTTGCTCCTATGGTAATAAGAACCGAGGTATGGATGTCGCTGATTTTTCTAAGGATAACGGAGCTCAGGTGCAACTATACGACTATTTGGGTAATCCTCATCAACAGTTTATTCTCTACGACTGTGGTGAAGGCTATTATCAACTTGTAGCTCGTAACAGTGGTAAAGTGGTAGAGATTCCACAATCAAGCAAAGGAAATGGTGAATGGATAAAAATCTACGACAACAATGGCTCCCACACACAACAGTGGGCCGTGGTTGAGAACCGATACGACGAGGCTTCTGCAGTTACATTGTATACCGATGCAAGCTATAAGGGTAAAGCTGTGACCCTTTCTGAAGGCCAATATAACCTCAGTCGAATGGGGCTTTACAATCTGAAGGACAATGATATGAGTTCTTTGAAGGTCACTCCTGGTTTCAAGGTTACAATCTATGAGGATGACAATTTCAATGGCAAAAGTAAGTCATACACAGCCTCTGAGAGTTTCGTTGGTGAAGAATGGAATGATAAGATGTCTTCGTTGAAGGTTGAGGCATACGGAAAGAGTGGACTGTCAGGTGACTATAAGTTGCAAAACCGCAACAGTGGTAAGTTTCTTGATTTGGACAACAACAACACAGACAATAAAACAGCCATCGTTCAATATGATGATGAGTACATAGATGCAACGCAGATATGGACATTGACAGAGATTGGTGGTGAAAAAGGTGTTTATTCTATATGTACTTCAGTCAACAAAAGGCAAGGTATGGATGTAGCCGATTGGTCGAAAAACGATGGCGCCCAGGTGCAACTCTATGAATATAGCGGCCACAGGAATCAACAGTTCATCGTTGTCGAAAAGGGTGATGGTTATTATCAATTTGTTTCACGTCTTAGTGGTAAAGTGATAGAGATACCGAACTCGAGCAAGGACAATGGCGAGTGGATAAAGCTATATGACAACAATGGCACCAATACGCAACAGTGGAAATTCGTTAGTCCGTCAGTCTATTCTGGCATCGCAAACACCGAAAGTCTCTCTGGGATGAACCTCAGAAAAGAGGGCAATACCATCATCGTGACAGGTGCAAAAGGCAAAGAATTGACTATCTATGATGTAAGCGGAAGACTGATACGTTGCGAGAGGGTTCTATCGAACGTAGACTCAATATCCATCTATGGCCAACCTTCAGGAATTTATGTGATAAAGGTAGCTCAAGAAATATTCAAAATTAGATTTTGATGCTAATAAAGACACTTATAATTGTTTAATAAAACTAAAGACTTATGAGATTTAAAAACTTATTAACCATTTTATTACTCTTCGTTGCTACATTGCTTTGGGCTGAGCCTATAACACAGAGTACTGCGCGAAAGAAAGCAGTAAACTTTGCAAGTAAGCATGGTAAGACTATAGCTGAAGATGTAAAAAACCTTTTTAAAGTGAGAGGCAAGACTAAAGCACAAGCAATGCCGTATTATGTATTTAATACCAATGATGATAACGGTTTTGTTATTGTTTCGGGAGATGACCGAACAGCGGAGATCCTTGCTTACTCGGATAAAGGTCGTTTTAATGCAGATGAAATACCAGATAATATGCGCGAATGGCTTCGTTATTATGCCCATGTGATAGGTGCGTTGGAATCCACATCGTCTGTCAAAGCGTCAAGTACCACATTATATGATAATGGACTACGTGAAGCCAATAGCGCTATCTCTCCCCTTCTATCTTGCACCTGGAATCAAGGTAGTCCTTATTATGATCGCTGTCCGTTAGTTGAAGGGCGCAGATGCTACACAGGTTGCGTATGTACAGCTGCTGCACAAGTGATGTATTATCATCAATGGCCTAAATCTGCTACCACTAATATTTCAGAGCATTCGTTTACATATAATAATAGGAGATACACGGAAAACGAACTAACACCTGTTGTCTTCGATTGGAAAAGCATGAATGACAGTTATCGTGATGGTCAATCAGATCATTCGGCAACTGCTGTCGCTGTACTCATGCAATATGTAGGGCAGGCCATTAAGTCTGGCTATGGACCTGATGGAACTGGATCAAGTTTTACAGAAGTGGAGAATGCCTTAAAGAACAACTTCGGTTACGATGGAAATATTCAACATCTTTTTCGTAACAATTATAGTAACGAAGCATGGGAAAGTTTGATATATCGAGAATTGGCAGAGCGCCGGCCGGTCCTCTATGCAGGCACATCAAGTGGTGGAGCACATGCATTTGTATGTGATGGATATGATGGAAACGGTCTTTTTCATATCAATTGGGGATGGGGAGGAATGTGCAACGGCTACTTCAAACTATCCGTTTTGAACCCTAACGACAATAGTGGCATGGGTGCAAGTAGTTCAAAAGACGGCTATTCCATGAATCAAGATGTGCTCATTGGGATACAACCTCCATCGAAACACGCCGATAATCCTGTGGCAACATTTTATTCTGATATCGACTACAAAGGTAAGGCTGTGGACTTACCAGAAGGAGAGTTTTTGCTGTCCTCATTACAGTCATATGGGATAACAAACGATGATATATCGTCGTTGAAGGTGAAGAGTGGTTTCAAAGTCGTTGTCTATGAGAATGATGGATTCGGCGGGAAGAGTAAATCTTACACAGCTTCTACTGCTAATATGGGTTCTGAGTGGAACAAGCAAGTATCATCAATAAAGATCGAACCAAATGGTAAGAGTGGTCTATCGGGTAACTTCAAAATCATGAACCGCAACAGTGGTAAGTATCTTGACTTGGATAATAACAAGACTGATAACAATACCGCAATCGTCCAGTTTGATGACGAGGGTGTAGATGCCTCTCAGACGTGGACATTTACAGAGGTGATGAATGGTAAGGGTGTCTACTCCATTTGCTCCTATGGTAATAAGAACCGAGGTATGGATGTCGCTGATTTTTCTAAGGATAACGGAGCTCAGGTGCAACTATACGACTATTTGGGTAATCCTCATCAACAGTTTATTCTCTACGACTGTGGTGAAGGCTATTATCAACTTGTAGCTCGTAACAGTGGTAAAGTGGTAGAGATTCCACAATCAAGCAAAGGAAATGGTGAATGGATAAAAATCTACGACAACAATGGCTCCCACACACAACAGTGGGCCGTGGTTGAGAACCGATACGACGAGGCTTCTGCAGTTACATTGTATACCGATGCAAGCTATAAGGGTAAAGCTGTGACCCTTTCTGAAGGCCAATATAACCTCAGTCGAATGGGGCTTTACAATCTGAAGGACAATGATATGAGTTCTTTGAAGGTCACTCCTGGTTTCAAGGTTACAATCTATGAGGATGACAATTTCAATGGCAAAAGTAAGTCATACACAGCCTCTGAGAGTTTCGTTGGTGAAGAATGGAATGATAAGATGTCTTCGTTGAAGGTTGAGGCATACGGAAAGAGTGGACTGTCAGGTGACTATAAGTTGCAAAACCGCAACAGTGGTAAGTTTCTTGATTTGGACAACAACAACACAGACAATAAAACAGCCATCGTTCAATATGATGATGAGTACATAGATGCAACGCAGATATGGACATTGACAGAGATTGGTGGTGAAAAAGGTGTTTATTCTATATGTACTTCAGTCAACAAAAGGCAAGGTATGGATGTAGCCGATTGGTCGAAAAACGATGGCGCCCAGGTGCAACTCTATGAATATAGCGGCCACAGGAATCAACAGTTCATCGTTGTCGAAAAGGGTGATGGTTATTATCAATTTGTTTCACGTCTTAGTGGTAAAGTGATAGAGATACCGAACTCGAGCAAGGACAATGGCGAGTGGATAAAGCTATATGACAACAATGGCACCAATACGCAACAGTGGAAATTCGTTAGTCCGTCAGTCTATTCTGGCATCGCAAACACCGAAAGTCTCTCTGGGATGAACCTCAGAAAAGAGGGCAATACCATCATCGTGACAGGTGCAAAAGGCAAAGAATTGACTATCTATGATGTAAGCGGAAGACTGATACGTTGCGAGACAATAGATTCTGCCAAATATTCCATGTCTTTGGATAAAATGAAGTCAGGTATCTACATCATGAAAATAGATTCCATTGCTAAAAAGATACGGGTCGAGCTGTAACATTGCTATATTCTATAATCTAATAATTGAACTTTAGCAAGTTCGGAAGTTAAAGAATTTAAAGAAGTTATCACTCCCTTCGGTCGTTAGAAGTTATAGCCAACAGCCTTTTTGGTTGAAAATTTAGCTGTAAAGCATTTGGCTTTAACTTCTCTAACTTCTTTAAATTCTTTAACTTCTCCATTTGCGAAAATTGAGTACTAATAATTCAAAATTAACTATTATGAAAAAAAATCGTATTTTATTGTTTTTAACGTTATTCTGTGTGGCAATTCTGAAAGTCCATGCACAAAAAATTCCTATTGAGATAGTGAACAATTCTGTTTTTCCTGACGACAAGGTATATGTGGCTATCATTGGTAAGAAAGTGAGTGATGATGCTCCTATTTATTATGACCTCATAGCCAACAATGCAAGTGATGCTGCGCTCAGGACCCTTACTGTCAATACAAACACTCTGCATAAGTTCAACGGAGATAAAGGTTATGCCAATGTGTTTACGCCGCTGAATCAGATAAAAAACAAAACCATTTACGTAGATAAAACCCATGCTTGCCGTATGTTTTTTGGTTTCAATTCACCGCTTTACCTACACGTAAACGATAATAATGGTGGGTATGCAGGAGCTGACATGCAAAACCCTTCCGACCCGAATATCGATCTGCGATGGGAACTTATTGAATTTACTTATGATAGGTATGGTGTGATGTTTATCAATACCTCACGTGTTGATGCATTCCAATATCCCATGGGATTGGAACTATATGGAAATGCTTCGGCAGGTGCCAATAATCCATACACCAAGCGTGGAGAGGTGAATACCTATGAGGAGATTATCAATCGCTGGAAGACACAAAACGAAGGTAATATCTTCTCTAACTGTCTGAAGAACAATATAACTCAGGATCATTTGGGAGGTATTATTATGCAACCATCTAAAGTGGCAGAGGTGAAGAATACTGGATATTTCGATGGCTACATCAACCGTATCTGGAGCGAGTTTCGCAATAAAGACATACACGTAAACATGGGCAACCAATTAGGTGTTTGGCGTGGACGTGTGAATGGCAACAACTTCGTCTTAAAAAGTGAGTCAGGACCTCGTCAAGGGCAGACGGCCATTGTAGGCAAGCCTACCTCCATTGATGTGATAGAAGGTGCAGGAGAGTTTGCAAAATTCAATGGCAACAGTGCAGATCTTCCAGTACAAGCCATGTTCTGTGGAGCGATGAATCGTGGAGTGATAAAAACAAATCTTGCAGATGGCGAACTGCAGGATTGGGGAGATACAGGAAGCTTCTTCAACACCGATGTATATAACCCTTATGTGAAATTCTTCCATCAGAAAGACATCAGTTACGACGGTTATACCTATGCCTTCGCATACGATGACACATTTGACCAAAGTTCAACATGTGCCACCAATCATCCAGAACGTGCCGTGGTAACTATTGGTGGATTTAAAGGACAGTCTGGGACAGATCATCCTATACCAGAAGTTACTGCTGCTCCTATCCCTCATCACACAACTGACAATGTGAAATCGGTTTATAGTGATACTTACACTTCGCTTGTTCCGCGTATGTTTATTGGCTCTTGGCAACAAAAGACAGCTACACAGAGTGTCAGCCTTGACGGCAACAATACACTCAAGTGTTCCAACTTTAATTATGTCGGAATTGAGTTTGGCGGTCCTGAGATAGACGCAACAGATATGGAATATCTCCATTTGGATATCTATCCTCTATCTTCTTTTACGATCAATGTATACCCAATATGTCGTAACAACGATGGGAGTGTCAACGACCAATTGAAAAAACCTATTAATCTCATAGCTAATCAATGGAATAGCATAGATATCCCTATGAGTGATTTTGTTGGACTCAACGCTTCCAGGATCTTCCAGTTCAAGTTTGATAACGGTAAAGGAGAGACCTTCTATCTCGACAATCTGTATTTCTACAAGAATGGTTCTTCTAGCGGAATAAGTAGCATAGAGACCCACACACAGGATAATCATGCGTGGTACAACTTGCAAGGTCAGCGTATGAACGATGGTGCAGGCTCATTGCCAAAGGGAGTGTACATACATAACGGAAAGAAGATTTTAGTGAAATAACATAAAATAATAAAAATGAGGGTGTGTCATAAGTCTGTGACGCACCCTCGTGATAACCAGATCAGTGACATGAGTCCAGTATGTGGTCAAATAATTAAAAATATGAAGAGACGAATTCTTTTTGCAAAAAACTTTTTCCTTGTAGGTTTATTGCAATTAACTTCTTTACAAGTCATAGCGCAAAAAGCCCGTGTGATGATCACTACGGAAAACAACAGTAAACTCTTGTCAGAGACAATACTGAAAACCACAAAAGGTAGACCTGCATCCAACTATGTGCGTATCAATACAGACCGTCAATATCAGACGGTAGATGGTTTTGGCTTCGCTCTTACCGGAGGGACGTGTTACAATCTTATGCGAATGAATGTAGGAGAACGTGATGCACTTCTTAAGAAAATATTTTCAGAGCGCCAGGGTTATGGTGCGAGTTATGTGCGCATAAGCATAGGATGTAGTGACTTTTCTCTTTCACGCTATACTCTTTGCGATGTAAAAGGCATAGAAAATTTTGCCCTTCAAAGTGAAGAAATTGCGTATGTGATTCCCATTCTAAAAGAAGTGCAAGCCATCAACCCCAAGCTGAAAATCATTGCCGCACCATGGACTGCTCCTAAATGGATGAAGGTGAGTCAGAAAAATGGGGATGTTCCGTATGATAACTATGTAGGCGGACATCTGAATAAAACTTGTTATTCGGACTATGCGGACTATTTCGTAAGGTTTCTGAAAGCGATGAAAAACAACGGAATAACAATCCATGCGGTGACTCCACAAAATGAACCTGGAAACGGAAACAACGAAGGAGGAGCTATGCTCATGGATGTTGAAGAGGAAATAGCTTTTGTTAAGGTTCTTGCCACAGCCTTTCACAATTCAGGACTGAGTACCAAGATATATCTTTTTGACCACAATTTTGATAACGAACAATATGCCGAACGGGTAGCAAAGTCCTTGCGGTCATCATCGTTTCTTGGTGACGATCTTGTGGAAGGTGCCGCTTTTCATAACTATGGGGGTGACCCTACAGCCATGGCTACGTTTTATAATAACACGGGTCTGAAGTCAATCTATACTGAGACAAGTATAGGCTCGTGGAACGATGGACGTAATCTAAAAGACAAGCTATGCGGAGAATTCAACTGGTCGGGTTTGCGTGCGTTGCAAAACCAGAGTGGTGCATTTATAGCATGGAACCTGCTTCTCGACTATGATGGTCATCCTACCACCTTATCTAATAGTACTGTGTATGGCAATATGGAAATAGATGCAAGTAGTTATGCGCTCTCTACGGTACGCTACAATCGCGATTATTATATCATTTGCCATCTTTCTTCTGTCATCCGACCTGGTGCGGTAAGATGTGACTATATAGAGAATGGTGTACCAAGAGATGACTGGGACTTCAATTATGTCGCACTAAGAAACTCGGATGGCACCACAGCTTTTGTCATTAGTAATAAGACATCGGTCGAAAAGCATATCAACCTTGCTTCGAATAGCGAATATGTGAACGTAGATATACCTGCCAAAAGTGTTGTTTCTGTCCTTTTGGGAGATACAGAACAAAATGCCGTGACCTTTGGTGGTATGGAGATGATTCCGTCAGATAACCGAAATAGTTTTTCTATCAATACCTATCTTGAAAAGGGCAAAACATACACTGCTGTAGGCGATGATGCCTTCAGTTCACCTGACTTCTATGAAGATCCTGATTTTTTCATCAAGTTAGGAAATGGTCGTTTCAAGTTTACGGCTCTCAGTGGTTATTATAACATCAAGTTTGTCCCCGCAACGAAGAGTTTTCGTATATACGCCTCTCATGAGAATGGGAATCCATTGAGTCTTAATGCAGATGGCACCGGTGCCTTATGGGCTATTGGCAGTGATGGATTGCATAAACCGTATTATAGTATCATAAGCAATCAGAGCTGGTGGACTGATACCGACCATGCTACATGTATGGCACCCGTGGGCAACAAGAGATACCAACTGACACTTACTGCAGGTCGTCAACTGAATGTAAATCATGTTGACTTTAAATTTTTCGGACAGGCAGGATGGGGTGTTGAATTGAATCCTACAGGTGAATATCGCATCTCTTCCAGGAGTGATGTGTTTCTCATAGGGCATAAGGCAGTGAATGGGCATAGTGATGGCAATGTGTATGTGGCTGACGGTGTGACGCTACAAGAAGGAAGAACCTTTCGTTTTATCGTTGACATGTCGGTTCCCTCGCAGCCAGTAATGTCTGTTGATGATATATCTACGGGCATAAAACATCCTGAAGTATCTGCTGATGGTCTTTCCCACGAGTGGTTCACACTTTCAGGTATAAAGATCGAACGGCCACATAAAGCTGGTGTTTATTTATGTAATGGGAAAAAATCAGGATCTTATAAATATCTGAGAACTGAATAGTTCATTTAATGTTTATGGTAACTGATTTTTCAGAAATGATAATTTCTCAAAAATCCTGCACACCGTCCATCTGTTTCTGTCTTTGAATCACAAGTCGGTATGCTTTACCCTTCTACTTCTCAACAAGGATAGAGTTCAATTCAAACTCAATGCCATTGATTTCCTCAGTTCTCCATCCTTTGAGAGCAAGAAGGTGAATCTCTGTTGAATGGCGGCTCCGCAGTCACCTACGAAAAAGGCGAAACGGTGGACACGTTGGGTTCCGACACCACTACTGGCGGTACGGAAGAAGGCGGCACTGTGTGGGGCGATGCTAAGCCTTATAACCCCTGGACATCTTGGGATTAAGACTTATTGTAAGCAAAATGCGGGATTGAAGAATTCACTCAATCCCGCATTTTATTTTTTTTGCTGTTGAATTTAAATCGCTAACTACTCAGTACCTCTATTGAAAACTCGAAAAAATGAAAGCGGCTTCGATAGTCAATGAAGCCTATTTCGTAGAGCAATGAAAGCGGCTTCGTAAGCAGTTGAAGCCTATTGCATTTGTGGTTTAACGATTTTAGTCAGCGCTCCACAATCTGCTGCAACTCACTGAGGGAGGTTGCCACTTCGATGTAGTCGTGCCAGTTGCCACGAATCATGCCTTGCGAAGCCATGTCGTCGAGGAGGGCAATGGTGGAGTTCCAGAAGCCCTTCATGTTGTAGAGAATCACCTTTTTGCTGTGATAGCCGATGGTGTGGGAGGCTGCCACAGTGAAGATTTCGTCGAGGGTGCCGATGCCGCCAGGGAGCGCCACGACGATGTCGCTCTGAGAGAGCAACAGGTCCTTGCGGTCGCTGAGATTGTCGCAGGGAATCTCTACGTCGAGGTCGGGAAAGGTTTTACCGCCTCGCTCTACAATGGTGGGAACTACGCCTATGGCTCTGCCGCCATGCGCCTTGACTGCCTTGCCGATGGTGTTCATCAGGCCGATGTTGCAGCCGCCGAAAACTAAGTCGTGCCCTTGCTCTGCCATCCACTTGCCCATCTCCTCTGTGAGACGGAAGTAGTCGCTGTCAATATGGGCGTTTGCTGAACAGAATACTGCTATTTTCATTGTTATTATGTTTTTTATGTTTTGCCGAGTGCAGCTAATCTTATGCAAAGATTGCACCAACGAGCGCAATGAAAGCTTGCTTTCAGATTGCCGAGTGCAGGATATCTTATGCAAAGTTAAATAAAAACTTTGGATTTGATTTCTTTTTCTGACTATTATTTCTTACTTTTGCAAACAATATAACTAATCTACCATTGCACAGATGACTAAAAACATAATAATAAGATATTTTTTGATGTGGATTTGTTGTTTGTCGAGCCACGTCGCTGAGGCTGTGCCGACCCTTCAGAACGGCGGGGCTTGGGCGAAGCAGGGCGTTACAGAGAGAAGGCTCAACGAGCTCGACGGACTGGCGCACCATCACGCAACGGGTCTCGTGCAGGACAAACAGGGAATGATCTGGGTGGCGACATGGAATGGACTGAGCCGATACGACGGCTATCGCTTCGTGTCGTTCAAGCCGAAGGCGGGCGATGGATGCTCGATGGGCGTGAACCGCATCAAGGATATTCGTATTCGTGATCCTTATATATATTGTAATGCGGAAGGCTACTGCTTTGTCTTCGATATCCGCACGGGGCGGTTTGATGACAGCCATCTCTCCTGGAACAAGGCGCTGCGCAAATGGGGCTTCTCCAGTCAGGGAACGAAACGGCTGAAGACAGCCGACGGAGTGGAGTGGGCAGTGGACTCTCTGGGCGTAAGGATGAGCTACCGCAAGCCGTGTTATGCTACGTGGCTGTTGAGGCAACCAGGATGTCAGGTGAGGGCACTCTTCCGCGACCGCGAGGGACGGATATGGGTGTGTTCGCGCGACGATGCCTCTGTGAGAATCTACGACGCCAATCTGAATCTTCTGGGATTTCTTGGAGCCGACGGCCGACTGCATGGCGAGAAGACTCCTTTCCGGTCGGCTGTGTACACGATGTTGCAAGACGAGGACGGCAGCCTATGGTTGGGATGCAAACCTGGTGGACTGTTGCATCTGTCGCCCCGTGCCGACGGCAGCTACGACATCAGCCGAATAGCGCTTGTAATCCGTGGTAGGGAAACAGAACATCATGTTTACTCAATGCAGAAAGACCGATGGGGCAGACTGTGGGTGTCAACGCTGAACCATGGACTGTTCTGTCTTACCCGTACGGGAAAGAGTTGGAGGTGTCAGCCCATCGTCCTCTCTCATGACGACAAGACAGGCAAGTACTTGGGGGTGCGAATGATATATATCAGCCATCGTGACGAGCTGCTGGCGGGCACAACGCTTGGACTTTTCGCCACGAAGCTTACTGCCGCCAATCCAGCCTCGCTGCGCTTTATCCGGCATGAGCGTGAGGGCGGAAGAGACGGCAGCCTGAGTTGCTCTGCCGTCATGTTTATGGCGGAGGACAGGGCCAACAGACTCTATATCTGCACCGAGGGCAGCGGACTGAACATGGTGGAGCCCGGCATTTCGCTGCTCAGCAAAGATGTGGACTTCAGACACTTCGACAGGCGCGATTTGCCGGAGGACTTCCTCTTGTCGGCTTTCGCGTATGGACAATATATGTGGTTTGTGGGCACCAACGATTTGACGGGCGTGGACGTGGAACATGGACTGTCGCTCTATTTCAACCACCGCACATGGACCGATGAGCTGATTTTCTCGGATGCGCAGCCCCTGAGATGGAAAGGCGGCAAATGGCTCATGGGTCTGACGGACGGTCTGGTGCTGATGGATATGGACCGGCTGACGAAGCGCACCAAGGCACCATGCATCGTACTGACAAAGGTGTCGGTGGAAGAAGGCGAGATGATGGAGGCGGTGAGCGCCCACGACACCATCTGCCTCGATGAGACAGAGCGCAATGTGAAGATTGAGTTTGCTGCCATCGACTATGCCAACACCCAGTCGATAAGCTATAGATTCCTGTTGGACGACGGTGTATGGAACACCTTAGAGAACAGCCACACGGTGACGCTGCTCAACCTTTCGCCCGGTACGCACACGTTGCGGGTGGAGTCGAAACTGCCCACAGGACAATGGGCGGGCAACGTGAAAGTGGTGACAATCTTCGTGAAACCAACCATCTGGCAGACTACTACCGCCAAGGTGCTGTATGTGCTGCTGGCGCTGTTGTTTATTTATACTGTGGTGTACGTGACGAGGACTATTCGCTCCTCCCACCGCAAGCAGAGGGAACTCTTGGGGCAGTATCTCGACCTGATGGAGAAATACGACAAGGAGAAACACCTCGTCGTGGCTGTCAAGGCTGCTGGGGCAGACAAAACTGCTGTTGAGGTGGCAGAAAAGGCTGCTGAGGAAATGGTTGTTGCCGACGGCCAACAGCCCTTGCAAGCCGACAGCCGCAGCGTAGGCGAGGAGAGCCTGAGCGAGGAAGACCAGCGCTTCATGCAATGCGTGATGGAGTTTGTGGAACAGCACATCGACAATTCCGACCTCAGTGTGACCGAGCTGGCAGCCAAGCTGAACGTCAGCAAGTCGGGACTGAACCGCAAACTGAAGAGCCTGTTGGGTGTGGCGCCCAAGGAGTTTATCAACAAGGCACGCATGAACCGTGCCGTGGCGCTGTTGCATCACAGCGACCTTCCTGTGAAGGTAATCGCCTATCGTTGCGGTTTCAGCGATCAGAACTACTTCGGTAAGTGTTTCAGGGCGGCAATGGGCGTCAGTCCGTCTGAATATAGGCAGAAAAACGGGCTTTGAAACGTTTTTACCGAACATTTGGAACGTTTTTACCACTCATGTCGGGGTTTTTTGGCTACTTTTGCCCTCGACATTCTACTTCAAATATTTAAAAACTAATAGCAAAAACCTATGAGAAAAGTAGCGATTATTTTTATGAAGAAGTGTTCAGTACTATTGCTGATGCTTCTTTTCCCGTTAGGAGTGCTGGCGCAAAGCGTCACCGTTAGCGGACAAGTAACTGACGAGGCTGGTGAACCTATCATTGGCGCAAGCGTGAGGATTCCCGGCACTTCGGTGGGAGTGGTGACCGATATGGACGGCAATTACTCTATCTCTGTTCCGAAAGGAAAACAACTCGAAATCACTTATGTGGGTTATAAGAAGGAAGTGATCATTGCCAAGGAAGGTAAGATGACTGTCCAGTTGAAGGAAGATTCCAACATGCTTAACGAAGTGGTGGCTATCGGATACGGAACCGTAAAGCGCAAGGACGTGACAGGTTCGGTTTCTTCGGTAGGCAACACAGAACTCGTGTCGGTACCTGTGGCTTCGCCTGTAGAGGCCATGCAGGGTAAGCTGGCTGGTGTGCGCGTCACCATGCCTGAGGGCAACCCCGACGCCGAGGTCATCATCCGCGTGCGTGGTGGTGGTTCTATCACACGCGACAACACACCTCTTTATATAGTAGACGGTTTCCCCGTCAGCAGCATCTCCGACATTCCTACCAGCGACATCGAGAGCATCGACGTGCTGAAGGACGCTTCCTCTACCGCCATCTATGGTAGCCGTGGTTCCAACGGTATCGTGCTCGTCACCACCAAGAGTGGTAAGGCTGGCAAGGTGACTGTGAACTACAATGCCTATGTGGGCTTCAAGAAGGCTGAGGACAAGGTAGACGTGCTGGGAGTGGAAGACTATCTGAAGTGGCAGTACGAATTGTCGAGCCTCTCTACTGGTGCCAATGCCGGTAAGTACCAGCAGGTACTCGGCGGATGGGACAACATACCCAACATTATGAACTCGATGAAGACTACCGACTGGCAGGACGAGGTGTACGGACGCACCGGCAACGTGTTCAGCCATAATGTCAACATCTCGGGAGGTTCTGAGAAGTTGCGCTTCACAGCAGGATACAACTATATGAAAGAGAAAGCCATCCTGCTCACCTCTGACTTCTATCGCAGCAACCTGAACTTCAAACTCAACTATGAGCCCAACAAGAAGACCAAGCTCGAGTTCTCTACCCGTTACTCACGCACCAAGGTGAATGGCGACGGACAGAGCGACGCTACCGGCGACCAGAACTCTGTGCCTTCAGGCTCTTTCGGCCGTATCCGCCATGCTGTGGTACAGTCGCCTCTGACGGGCTCAGGAAGCCTTCTCTTCGATGAGAGCAACATCGATGACGGACTGGAAGACCCAATCACAGCCCTCAACGACAACTACAAGAAACGTGTTCGTGAAAACTTCAACATGAACGGAGCTTTCACATGGAAGATATTGCCCGAGCTTACTTTCCGCACAGACGTAGGTCTCGACATCTACAACAACGACTTCCGTTACTTCTCCGGCTCTACTACCTATGAGTCGCAGAACAACACCCTGGCAGAATACAAGAACATGCCGCTTACTACACGTACCCAGGTGAACCGCCGCACCGTGCGCAACTCCAACACTCTGCAGTACGACTTCTCTAAGATTCTGCCCAAGGCTCACAGCCTGAACCTCATGGTGGGACAGGAGAGCATCGTAAGCCGCGAGACACTGGCAACGACACGCATAGAGGGATTCCCTTCATTCTACGATGCCGACATGGCTTTCCACCTCTCTGCACAGGGCACTCCTACACGTGCCAACGAGTTCTACTATCCCGACGACAAGATGGTGTCGTTCTTCGGACGTGCCAACTACAGTTTCTTGGACCGCTATCTGCTTACCGCCACTCTGCGTGCCGATGGTTCAAGCAAGTTCTCTAAGGACAACCGCTGGGGCTACTTCCCATCAGTGGCAGCCGGATGGCGCATTATCGAGGAGCCTTGGATGAAGTCGACACAAGACTGGCTGAGCAACCTGAAGTTGCGCTTGAGCTACGGTGTGTCGGGTAACAACAACATTCCTTCAGGACAGACCAGCCGTACCTATTCTATCAAGGAGAGCTCTTGGCTGCACCTGCAGAACTCATGGCTCACCACGGGCAACGCAATGAGCAACCCCGACCTGAAGTGGGAAACCACACACTCGCTCAACTTGGGTATTGACTTCGGTTTCTTCAACAACAAGCTCAACGGTTCGTTCGAGGTGTACAAGAACAACGTGAAAGACCTGCTCATGGAGATGCAGATCACAGGTAGCGGCTACAACACACAGTACCAGAACGTGGGTGAGACCAAGAACTCTGGTTTTGAGTTGACATTGAACTACGATGCCATCAACACCAAGAACTACGGTCTGAACTTCTCGTTCACACTCGGTCATAACACCAATGAGGTAGTGAGCCTCGGAAGCATGGACTCATACAGTAAGCCTTCTTACTGGGCAAGTACAGAAATTGGCTCCGACTACTTAGTGAAGCCAGGAAAGCCTGTAGGAACCATCGTTGGCTACAAACTGGCAGGAACAGGACGCTACGAGGTGGACGACTTCGAGGGCTACGATGCTGCCGCAGGAAAGTGGAAGTTGAAGGAAGGTGTGGCTGATGCCAGCGGTATTGTGGGCACAGTACGTCCTGGTACCATGAAACTCCTCGACAAGGACGGTTCAGGAACCATCAACGATGACGACAAGTTCGAGATCGGCGACGCCAACGCATGGGCTATAGGTGGATTCTCTATCGGTGCACGTGCCTACGGATTCGACTTCAACGCCGACTTCTCTTACAGCATCGGCAACGATGTTTACAATGCTGACAAGATAGACCAGACTTCTACACGTGGCGGTATCTGGCGCAATCTCAACACCACGATGGCAAGCGGCAAGCGCTGGACCAACGTAGACGAGAACGGCAACTTCATCAACGATGCAGCCAAGCTCGCCGAGATGAACAAGAACACCACTATGTGGTCGCCTTACACAACAAAGGCTGTGCTCACCGACTGGGCTATCGAGGACGGATCATTCCTCCGCCTCTCTACACTTACCTTGGGCTACACACTGCCTAAGACATGGATGCAGAAAATCTATGTTCAGAACCTGCGTCTATACTTTACCGCTTCAAATCTTTTCTGTATCACCGGTTACAGTGGTATGGATCCAGAGGTGGACTGCTGCCGCAACGTGCTGGTTTGTCCAGGCGTAGACTACTCGGCTTATCCAAGAAGCCGCCAGTTCATCTTCGGTCTTAATCTTACATTCTAAAAAACACTTAAAGGAAACATCATTATGAAAATAAAATATGTATTTACAGCCCTGTTGGCTGGCGCTACACTCATGTCGTGCAACGACTATTTGGACGTAGAAAGCGAGTCACAATACAACGACAAGGTGGTGTTCTCTAACACCCCGCTTGCCGAGAATACGGTCATCAGCATCTACAGCTGGTTTGCCGCCACCAATTCTCACCGTGCGCGCTACATGCCTTACTATGGTATGAATACCGATGCCGAGTGCTACTTCGACATGGCGCAGCCTTCGTCGGACAACAAGACCTCGCTCTGCACTTACAGCGCCTTCTCTGCCAACAACTGGATGGCTTCAGGAAAAGACCCTAACGCCTTCACAGGCTTCTTCAACGGCATTGAGGCTGCCAACTGCTGCATCGAGGGAATACGTGCCTATGGCAATCCTGAGAGCAATGCCGACATGGCTTATCTCTTAGGCGAGTCGCTCACCCTGCGTGCGCAGTACTACTATGACCTCATTCGTGCCTGGGGCGACGTGCCTGCCCGATTCACATCGGTGAAGCAGAGCACCATCTACCTTCCCAAGTCAGACCGCGACGTCATCTACAAGCAGATTATTGCCGACCTGAAAGAGGCTGCAGGCTATCTGCCATGGCCAGGAAAGGCTGAGCGCACCAAGACGACAGAGCGAGTGAACAAGGCTTTTGCCTTGGGTCTGCGTGCACGCCTCATCCTCATGGCCGAGGGTTACAGCCAGCGTCCTACATCGCTCGACAATCCTACTACTTATGAGGTGCGCCGCAGCAACGATCCTGAGCTTACCAGCACAGCCCTGCTGCAGGAGGCTTACGACGACCTGAAACTCGTCATCAGAGAGAGTGGACTCGCACTCGACGCCACTTACGAGCAGTTCTGGAACGACCTCGCTACTGACGTCATCACCATCGAAGGCTCACACAAAGAGTCTATCTTCGAGATTCCATTCAACGACGGACGTGGACGATTCTTCTATCACTTTGGTGTTTACCACAAGTCGAAGAGCCCACACTTGACCAAGACCAACTATGGCGGACAGAACATTCCTGCTCCTACACTCTACTATGAGTACGACAATGCTGACCAGCGCCGCGACGTGAACTGTGTGCCTTACAAGTACGACAACGGCTACACAATGGCCAAGTTGGGTGACAACGATGCCTCTGCACCAAGCTTCAACTTCGGCAAGTACGACTATGAACGTATGACCCGTACGGTGACTTCCAACGACGACGGTGTGAATCTGCCCGTGCTCCGCTACGCCGACATCCTGTTGATGGCAGCTGAGATTGCCAACGAGCTGGAAGGTCCTGATGCAGCCAAGCCTTACCTCAAGGAGGTTCGCAACCGCGCCTTTGCCGTAGCCGACCGCCCTGCAAACGTAGAGGCTTATGTCAACGCCATCAGCTCGAAGGCCGACATGCTGAAGGCCATCCAGAAGGAGCGCCTTCTCGAATTCCCTGGCGAGATGCTGCGCAAGCAGGACCTCATTCGCTGGAACTTGCTCGGAACAGCCGTAAGACAGACCGTGACCGACATGAGAGCGCTGCGCGACCGCACAGGCAAGTATGCTGACGTGCCTACAGTGGTTTACACACGCACCAATGCTGCTGGCAAGTTGGAGTACTATGGCTTGGCTAAGGGTGAGACAGCAGCTCCTGCTGGCGAAGGCTGGACACAACTCGACTACGACTTCGTGTCTGCCACAGTGAAGGACAACATGCTGGCCAACTATTTTGCCAACGATCCAGACTCCCGTCAGTACTGGCCTATATTCGACTCAGACATCAACGCGTCGAACAACGCATTGATCAATAACTACGGATATTAAAATAACTGAACTTTTGCATGTGGGGAAGTTAGAGGGAAGTTAAGGGACAAATGTCCTAAGTTTAAACTATAAGACTATTATTTCTTAACTTTCCGAACGACCGACGGGAGTGATAACAGCTTTAGCTTCTATCAATTTCCTCGCTTGCGAAACTTGAATTCAAATAATGAATTAACGGTAGGTTTTTAGTTATATATTAAAACAACATGCAGGCCTCTCTGCCTCGTGAGAAGTGGAGAGGCTTTTTCTTAAAATCTACTTTCGCAGGAATTGTTCCAGGGACAACAATTTGTTCCAACAGCAATATTCCCAACATTGACAATTTGTTCCAGCAACAATATTCTCAATATTTTTCAAACCACTTAAAAACCGGGAAGCCTCATGAAGAAAGCAGTCTTTACTCTTATTTGCAGTCTTGCCTTTGCAGTAGGGGGTATGGCGCAGGATGCTCCGCTCGATGTCTCGAAGCGGGTGGCTGATTATCTGCTGAGCCATCACAACCACAACGTGTCAAAGGCACAGGACGGACACACTCACATCGACAGCTATTATCAGGAATGGAGATACGTGAATGGTGTGCTCGGAGTGGCAATGCTCAATCTTGCCGATGCGGCAGGTGAAAAGAAGTATGAGCAGTTTGTCAAAGAGAACTTTGACTTTTATTTCGAACCAAAAATACAGCGACAACTCAAGAAAGAATACGGATCGGGCGTGCGCGACAATGCGTGGCGCAGATTCTTCTCCATGTCGAGCCTTGATGACTGCGGAGCTATGGGAGCTGCCCTCTCCGAACTGGCACGACGATACAAAGACCAACGTTACGAGAATTATCTCGACAAGATAAGCCATTACATTCTTACTCAGCAGGAGCGTATTCCCGAAACAGGCATTTACTGCCGGGGAAGGGTGGGAGAGCGAACTCTCTGGCTCGACGACCTGTATATGTGTACTTCTTTCCTGGCTCATCAGGGAAGTCGCAAGGGCGCATCGTCCGACTTGTTGCAGAGAGCGGCAGAGCAGGTATTGCTCTTCGACAGTCTGCTCTTCGACAACGACAAGCACCTCTATTGGCATTGTTTCTATTATGACACGACCCATGCCCACGGCACCGCCCACTGGGGAAGAGCCAACGGATGGGCGTTTCTGGCACAGGCTCTCGTGCTCGACAGATTGCCCGAAGAGCATCCTCTGCGAGACAGATTGCTGCAGCTGTTCCGAAAAAGAGTGGAAAACATCATCGCCTATCAGGACGCACAGGGCATGTGGCACCAGTTGCTCGACAAGCCTGACTCTTATCCCGAAACTTCCTGCACAGCCATGTTTGTCGCAGCCATTGCGCATGGTGTGAACAAGGGCTGGCTCGACAGCTCGTTCGCCTCTGTGGCGCTGCAGGGATGGAAGGCTGTCTGCAGTCAGATAACCCCTGAAGGACAGGTGAAGAATGTGTGCATGGGAACAGGCATCAGCCGCGACTTGCCTTTCTATTACAACCGACCGGCTCCGCTCAACGATGCCCACGGACTGGGAGCCGTGGTGCAGGCAGGAATAGAAATCAATAACGTAACAACAAAAACAACAGAATAGATATGAAAAACTTAAAGCTAAAACTCACATTCCTGTCGCTGTGCGCCTTTGCTACAGCGGCTCATGCACAGCAAGTGAAAGGAAACAGCGTGCTCTACACATCGTCTCAAGGCAACATGCGCATCGAGATGTGTTCGGAAAGCATGTTCCGTGTAACCAAGGTGCCTGCACAGCAGATGCCTGATAATGAGAAGTGGATGGTGGTCAACTACAACTTCCCACAGGTGAATTTCAGCGTGGACGGCAAACAGATAAAGACCAGTAAGCTGCAGGTAAGCATTCAGGAAGCTCCCTGGCGCATACAGGTGGCTGATGCTTCGGGTAAGGTGCTCTACGAGGAGTTGACATCGGGCTGCAAGGACAGCATATATAATGAGGTGAAGATGAATCCCGACGAGCACTTCTTCGGCTTCGGTGAGCGCATGGACCGCATCGACCAGCGTGGACAGCGTGTTCACCTCAATGTGGAACTGGGACGGGGCTCAAAGCCTGCTGTAGGCGGCAAGGACATTCTGAGAGCCAACTACTGTCCTGTGCCTTTGATGCTCAGCAACAAGGGCTACGCCGTGTTCTTCCATACTGCTGTGCCCAACGACTGGGACATGGGATGGACCAACAACGACAAGTACAGTTTCTCGGCACCTGGTGGCGACAACGACTATTATTTCATCTATGGCGAACAGTTGGAAGCTCTGATTCACAGCTATCAGCAACTCACGGGCGTGGCGCCTCTTATGCCACGTGCTGCCTATGGTCTGCACATCGGCTCGTACAGCGGTGGAACATGGCATCATGAGAGCAAGGCCAACGATACGTATGTGGTCAATCTCATCGACCGCCTGCGTCAGGAAAAGATTCCGTTCGACATGATGTGGCTCGACTCTACCTGGCGCCATTTTGCCAAGTTGGGCAACGGAGGCTGTACCTTCGAGTTCCAGGATCAGTTTAAAGACCCAAAGGGCATGATCGACCATGCCTATAAGAATCATGTGGCAATGTTTGGTCTGCACATTCGTTCACTGGTCGACAACGGCAAGCGCAACAATCTGCTCACCACAGCACAGAAGAAGGGACTCACCATTCAGGATGGTGGAACCAACGCCATCATCAACTTCTTCGACGACAAGGCTGTGGACTGGTGGTGGAAGAATGCAGCCAAGAAAGTGACCGACCTGGGAGCCAAGTTCTTCAAGACTGATGTGGGAAGCGCTCTGAACTACAACAATCCAAACATTGAGCAGAAGGCTGCCCACAACCTCTTCCCTATAGCCTATGCCAAGGCACCTTATGAGAACTTTGCCAAGCTCAACGGACAGCGTGGCTTCGACCACACACGCGAGGGTTATGCAGGCATTCAGCGCTATCCTTTCATCTGGGCTGGCGACTGGGGCTCGGAGTGGCAGTGGTTTGAACCTATCATCCGCGGCGGTATTAATATAGGACTCTCTGGTGTCGGCTATTGGAGCCACTGTATGGGTGGATTCGAGCAGTATTCTGCCTACGACACCGACCTCTATCTGCGCTGGGTGCAGATGGGAATGTTCTCGCCTGTGTCCATCCTCTTCGGTATGGATCATCCTCGTTATCATGCGCCATGGACTTATGGCGAGGAAGCACAGAAAATATTCATCCAGTACGACTCGCTGCGTTATGCGCTCCTGCCTTACATCTACACCAGCGCCTGGGATATGTACAAGACCAGCCGTCCGCTGATGACACCTTTGTTCTACGATCATCTGCAGGATGTCAATACCTATCAGATTTCAGACCAGTATATGTTTGGCCGCGACATGATGGTGTGTCCTGTAACGGTGAAGAATGCACTCTCGCGTCCTGTTTACTTCCCCGGTGGCGACTGGCTCGACTTCTGGACAGGTGAGCGCATCAGCGGACGCCAGTACAAGTCGTTCCTTACACCTATCGAGATCATGCCTATCTTCCTGCGCCGTGGAGCCATCATTCCCCGTCAGGAAGCCATGCAGTACGTGGACGAGCGCCCCAACACCAACATCTCGCTGCTCATCTATCCTTCCGAGCATTCGGTGTATGAAATGTACGAGGACGACGGCAAATCGCTCGATTATCAGAAGGGAGTTTATGCCGTCACCAAGATGGAGAGTCGACTGGCACAGAACGAGTGGATACTCAACATCACGACTCCTAAGGGCGACTACAAGCCTGTTTCGCACTACTACAGTGTAAGCGTTTACCTTGACAAGAAGCCTAAACTCGTTACTGTAGCCGGCAAGTTTGTCGATGGATGGAAGTACGACGAGAAGTTGCGCTTACTTACCTTCGATGCAGGCGAGGGCGATATGGAAGTGGTTGTCAAGATGTAAAATCAAGACTTTTGGGGGTGAATACTTTGCCATGAAGTATATGGCTTTAACTTCTCCAACTACTCTAACTTCTTCATTTGCATTTATAAAGATATTACTATGTATAGAAACAGATTCTTCTTATCGGTTGCCGCCGTGCTTGCAGGTACGGTGGCAATGGCTCAGGGCTCTTACAAGGCTCTGAAGTTCAAGACAGCCACCTCGCTCTACAACTACGAGATGCTGCCAGTACACGCTCAGAACTATGAGCGCCAGCAGGCTTTCGAAAAGGCTTGCCAGTCGAAGGAAGCCATGCAGCAATACGTGAGCCAGTTGCGCAGTCGTTTTAGTCAGTTGGCTGGCGAAATGCCACAGCGTGGCAAACTCAATGCCAAGGTAGTGGGCTCGTTGAAGGGCAACGGCTTTATAGTCGAGAAGATTGTCTTTCAGAGCACGCCAGGCCGTTACGTCACAGCCCATCTTTATCTGCCCGAGAAGGTGCAGGGCAAGATTCCTGCCTGTATCGAGATGTGCGGACATGGACTCGACGGAAAGGGCACGGGTTCGGGAAGTGCTGAGCAGTTGGTTGTCAATGGTATTGCTTCCATGGTGGTCGACCCCTTCTCACAGGGTGAGCGCCAGCAAACCATCGATGCACAGGGCAAGAATCTTACCCGTGGCGTAACTACCGAGCATACACTCATTGCTCCGGGTTTCATCCTCCTTGGCAGCAGCCTTGCCGCACAGGAGTTTTTCGACAACAGCCGCGCCATCGACTATCTGCTCAGTCGTAAGGACATTGATGGCGACAAGATTGGTTGTTATGGCTTCTCGGGAGGCGGCACGCAGTCGTCTTATCTGGCTGCTCTCGACGACAGGGTGAAGGCAAGTTGTGTGGGATTGTTCTTCTCGTCGCGCGAAAGAACCCTGGAGACTCAAGGCCCAAGCGACGGATGTCAGTGGATTCCAGGCGAAGGACGCGAGCACATCGAGATAGCCGACATGGCGATGATGAATGCGCCAAAGCCTTTCCTGATTCTTGACGGACGTTTCGACTTTGTTGACCATTGGGGAGCCTTGCGTGGCTATGAAGAGGTGAATCGTTGCTACAGTCTGCTGGGAGCGCCCGACGCTGCCGAACAGTTTTATTACGACGACGGACACGCCATTCCCAAGCCCAGCCAGGACAAGATGGTAAGCTTTTTCCGCAAGGCTCTCTTGGGCGACGCACAGGGCGAGGTGAAGCCTTATACTTACTGGCGTAGTGACGACATGTGTTGCACCAAGACAGGACAGGTAAACTTGGAATACAAGGATGCGCTCAGCTCCATGCAGGAGTGTGAGGCACAGATGGACAGGCTGTCAGCCCAGCGCCAGGCTTTCTGTTCGCAGTCGGCCGACAAGGTGAAGGATGGCATTCTAAAGCTGTTGGGACTTCCTGGACTGAACGACCATTGGAATGCTATTGAGACTCGCCACGAATCGCAGCGCGACGTGGAGGAATATCGTTATCAGCTCGATTGCGAAGGTCAGTATCCTGTTCCTGTCATCGTCAGGATTCCGTCGGTTGCCAATCAGCAGTCGAAGGTTTGCATCCATCTTGCTGATGCAGGAAAGGCAAGTCTGCTGATAGAGATCGATCGTCGTGATGTATTCTCCGACGGCACGATTCATGTCTATGCCGACCTGCGAGGTTTTGGTGAGACGAGCGACATTTTCGAGTACAACCTTTCCAAGTATTGGAATACTCAGTATCGTTCTGCTGTAACTGCCCTTCATGCAGGCAAACCGCTCATAGGTCAGCGTGTGCAGGATTTGCGCACCATTCTCAACTTCTGTTCTGCTGACGAAAAGTTGAAGGGCCGCCAGATTACAGTCAAGGCTGACGGAATGAACGCAGTAGTAGTGATGCACGCTGCTGTGCTCGACGAGCGATTGGCTGGCGCCACACTCACCCGCACATTGAAGACCTGGCGCAATTACATTCAGCACCCCGTGCAGCACGACATGATGTCGAACGTCATTCCTGGTGTCTTGCACTGTTACGACATTCCCGATCTTCTTTCGTTGGCAAAGGGAAGGGTAGTTATCCAGGACTAAACGCAGTATCAAGACTCCTGTTTTCGACGTAAGGAATTTAGAAGCCATCCTCGCCCGACAAGTGCTCGTGGAATGGCAGCTGAAAAGAGACCAACAGCCTGGGAGAGGAAGTTGACTGTGGGCTGAAAAGCGTCTCAGTCTCAGTTGTCTCAGTTATTTTTAAGAGGGGTTTCAACTTCCGTTTTTGTTCTTTTTTCTTTACTGTATTATTATATAACTATTTAATATATATATAGTTATAATATATATATAAT
>ERZ1023679.11-NODE-11-length-37476-cov-13.453008_pt1 | contig 37476 bp, 18 predicted proteins | sample MGYA00380344_ERZ1023679 | MGnify/ENA primary metagenome ERZ1023679 (study PRJEB33179, sample SAMN07448986) | human gut metagenome | biome: Human-gut; feature: Human associated habitat; material: Faeces | host: Homo sapiens | place: India: Bhopal | collected...
AATTTCCATAATTTAATTGTGTTTTTGTTCAGTTGTGCATAGTTAGCATCTTCCAGTGCAGTCTATCTGCACTGAAAGAAAAAAGTTGTTGAAAAAATATAATTGGAAGTTCTTTCGTAAGTAATTCGACATAAATTCTTATCAATAAAGTCAAACGAGAGATTTCAACTTCTTTTTCTTGCGTTTACGATTTTCTTCTATTGTTATTAGTCGCAAATGAGTATGTGAATTATGATATTGAATAAAACTTTCTACAAGTGATCTATCGGTAAACTCTGTTATTTCAGAACCGTCCTCTGTCTCATTTATTTTAGAGTGGACTTTTTCCTCGCCACCATTTAGTGAAACCCAATTACTTACAAGTTCAACGAAATCCATATCGTAATGATCAACTTCTGCATCATCTGGACATTGTATAGACTGTCCACTCAAGTCACTTGTTGTTGGATAAACATGCTTAAATTTATACTCCGTAATAATGCTTTTAACCGCTGTTCTACATGCGTCCTTTATTTCATCAATCGGTTTTGGGGGATCAATACAACTAAGATATGAGATATCCGTTTCGGTACTATCCTCTCGTTTTATCCAAAATTGCTGATTACTGAAATGTGCAGACTTTCTTACATAAATCGCAACGATATTCTGTCCTTTTAGCTTTTTACTCTTTGCTAGCTGCATAAAGAAACTAATCATGAACTCTTCATCAAACAAATTCAGTCTGTCTCCATTCTTATATGAATTGAGAATCTTCTTGCATTTTTCCTTCAAACTCTCTTTTGTAGAAAAGGTTTGACCTTGAATTGTAATAATAAATTTTGTCATAATTATGAAATTATTTAACCTTATTGGCAGTATCAATTCTTCACTATATTAAATCCGCCAAAGGTCTGTTATCCTATTTTTATACTTCACTACTGTTATATTCCGTCATAAAGTTTATTTTCCTCAAAAGAATACCATCGGAACCAAATAGGTATGCCGTAAGTATCACGTATATACTTCATGTATGCCATGTCCTTTTCATCTGGTTTCTGTGGACCGACAATGAATAATTTCTCTGCTCTATTCAGGTTGGGGTAGTGGGCATATTCAAGAATCTGTCCCAATGCTTCACGAATACTCTTCTTGGCAGAATCTGTCTTAATCTCGAAGTAGTGCCATTCTCCTGTTTCCTTGAAGATACCTTTGATGTCAACTCTTTGTCCGTCTGCGTTAGTCAGGCTAGTCTCTACATATGGAAAGACGTACTGGTCTTTAATGAGTTCTGCTACAGCATTTTGAATTTTCTTATGTAGTGGATCAATTAAGACTTCTCCCTTTTCCGTGGTCTTTATAAAACTACTGGTATCGAGAACCTTGATTTTTCCCTCATTATCATTCTCAAAAGCAAAGTCAAGCTTTTTGTCCATGAGCGTGTAACGATGACTGGGAATGGAATCAGGAGACAATATAGGTTTGTTGGAATAGTTGAGGTCTGCTTCGGAAAACTTAAACTTGACATTGAAGAGCCATTTAGGCTTAATGTCTCGGACAGTTCCGCCTGCGAAGCGGATTTCTTTCTTCATTTCATCAATCCACCCTCTTTCTTCGTAATACTGATATACTTTCTGGCTTTCCTCTGGAGATACTCCTATGGCATGATGAAGGCAACCGATATATACTTTTTGCTTCAAAGGAGATATGGAGTAAAGATGGATATCATATATTGCCCCTATATGTTTTCCGCTAGCCACGTTCAGTGGTTGCAGGAAACCATAGTGATATCCATCAGGGGCATAAATCCTGGAGTCATCCAGAATCCACTCCTCATGTCCAAATCCTAGTTCCTTCTCATAGGATCCGTCAGATAGGGATTTACCCTCACTTCCTGAAGGGCGTTTCCAATCATGGGTGTTCCAACAGATTCTTGCAATTTTCTCCATATTATTTTAATTGTCGTAACACATGTTTATCTATTTAAATACTAACCTTTTTACCTTCTCCGCTACTAGTATTGAAGAAAGTAAATCTTTTAACCATCAGAATTCCATCACATAGATTAGAATCAAGCAAAACCATCACCCAACGCCAGTTTGACGTTGGGTAATAGGTCTTTTTATATGTCGTATTTTGCCTTGATTGCATCATAGCACATACCTATAACATAGAGATATAAGGTTGAGAAAGCCTTTATATTCTCGTCTAGCTGTTCCTCTGTCAAAAGATAGGAACCATGAGCACCATTGCCGTCACTAGTGTTTCTGTTGTTTCGGATTATGCTTAAGTACTCAGAAATCTTCTTTTCACTCTCCAGTGCACTATAGCGAAGTTTTTTCAAGCAGTCGAAGGCGAAGATGCATGTTGCAAGTGTTACCTTGTTTTTGTCTCCAGAAGGCTGAATTTCTTCGTTATGTATCATGTAGTAAATCTTTTTCAGGAAAACCTCAAACTTGATAGAGAGTACACCTGAGTCCACATGCTTGTCTATGATGCTCACTTTCTTTCTTCCGAAGAGTTCTTCTATTGCTTTGTATAGGTCAAGTCCTACACCATCAACACTAGGAATCGTGGATATAGTGAGAATCTTGAAGAAACCCTCAACAACATTTTGTGTCAGAGGCATGTTTGGAATCTTACGAAGGTCACGTTTGGTGATTTCACGAAGTCTTTCCTTCATTTCCTCTATTGGGAGTTTGTTCTCCTCTTCTCGCTTCTTCTTTTGCTCAGAAGTCTCCGGCTTTTCCTCCTCTTCTGGTATTTCGTCAGGAATGTTCACATCAAGTACTGAAGCGGCATTCTGGTAGGCATAAATGATCTTTGCTCTGTCTGAAGGATCAAGAATGAAACGGCGAACGATACTTGAAATGTTCGTAATGACAAAACGTTTTGGGACGTCTTGACCTGTTACTTTCTTCAGAAAATCTACAGACTTAACTTTGTCTAGTGTTTTGATGAGTTCGTCAAATCTACCTTGCTCATTGATATTCTCTGCGGTTGTATCCTTGCTGATAAGATCTTTCAGCATAGAGATGTTCAATCCTGTTGCTTCTGCGAGGGTATAAACCTGCTGGTCACATTCACGCTTCTGATAATCAAGGATATAGTCGTAAATAGTCTTATCCTTACAGATTCGGAGATCGCCGCTTTCTATGTCATGCAGAATTCGTTGAGCCGTACGCTGATCACGTTGAGAAAGAGAAGCAAATGCACTATGCAATTCTCGTTGGGTTTTCTTTACCAGCTCGCTACCAGGACCCGTTGTATAGAGGTTCTTGATGAATTTGATGAACTTGTCATTGATATATTCAGCATCGATGGTTCCTGCACCAGTTTCGGTAATGTAGGCTTCAAGATGATAGACGTCATCTTCAGTATCTCCACCTTCCCCACCAGTACCAGCAAAAAGTTCACGATAGCGCTGGAGCAGAATCTTATAGGTCTGCTCGTCGAGTTCAACCTTTACAGTTACCCAACCTGATGTATGTTGGAATTCGTATTCTAGCTTCTCCCATACGAAGCCTTGCATCTTGGATGCTTCTATGCGCTTGGTCATCTGGCAAAACTCCTTGGCAAACTTCTTTTTTGAAGCTTCTGCCTTTGGAAGAGTTGCGTAGTACTCGATACCTTCTGCATTGAAGAGAGCATCAATAGCTTTGAAGCTCTGGTTGATGGATTCCAGATTAGCTTCCAGCTTATCTGTGAAAACAGAGAGAGGGCGATCCACATAGAGTTCCAGGGCATCATCTATATTCTTTTTCATACGCTCTGGGCGTGTGAAGTATTTGATGATTCCAAATGGCTTCTCTGGACCAAATAGTCGGTTCGTACGAGAGAAGGCCTGAATGATGTCCACATACTGCATCAGCTTGTCTACATAGAGAGTATTTACCCATTTTGAGTCGTAGCCAGTTAACATCTGTGTTACAACAATCAGTAAATCAAGCTGTTTTTCCTTTTCCAAGTTCTGATATGGCTTTTTGTGGGCAAGACGTTTTGCTACATCTTTTTTGTATTTGGCATAGGTTGACTGCTGGAAGGTGGTATTGAACTTCTTGTTGTAGTCGTCAAGCATCTCCAAAATTGCGTCTTCCTTATATTCACCGCCACCATTATTGTCGATGCTATCATCAAAGATAGCCGTAACATTGTATTCTGGATAGTGCTGCTTGAAGAGGTGATAATACTCTATAGCCTCCGGGATATTCTTTGTTGCAAGGATTGCATGGAATTTTCCATTACGGCTTAATCTAGGGCGCTCTTCAACAATCTTCTGCATCACTGCGATATGATGATTTTCGGTTTGATAGAGACTCTTGGCCTCGTCTTCTACCTTAATCATTTCTTTCTCTTGCATCCATTTGTTGTAGATATCAACTTTTTCCTTATTGTCCTTGATTTCCTCAAAGCTTTCTGCATCCACAGCACGTAAAGCTACAGCCTCACGAATTTCATGTTGCTGGAAGGTATCCTCTCTATAAAGGTCAAAACCTAATACGTTTCCGTCAGGAATACCATTGGCAAGTGTGTATTTATGGAGCATATCACCGAAGATGACTTCGGTTGTCATTTCTCCTCTTGCATTTTCTGGGAAAATTGGAGTTCCTGTAAAGCCAAAGAGAACTGCACGAGGGAATGTGTTTTTGATTTTCAAGAGCATACCGCTTCCACTTTCCTTTCCGCTACCAGTCACACTACGGTGGCACTCATCTATAATAAAAATGACACGTTTTGAGTTTATTCTCTCAATTGTAGATTGAGGTACATTGTTGTCACCATTGATACGGCTCATTTTTTGGATAGAAGTGACAATAAGACATTCGTCTTTCTCATCGCTTTCCAATACTCGAATAAGGTTACGTGTATCGTCCGTATCAAGCACATTGTCGTCAGCGTTAGCAAAGCCTCGATATTCATCTGCACTCTGGGTACTGAGCTCGATGCGGTCAAGGAGGAATACCACTTTATCGGCATCGTTTGCCTTAGCTATAAGTTGAGCAGACTTGAATGATGTCATAGTCTTACCCGAACCGGTTGTATGCCAGATGAAACCACCGCGGTGTTGATGGTCATCCCAATTGATCTCGTGGACACGCTCCCAAATTTTGTTGACTGCATGATACTGGTAGCTGCGCAATACCTTCAAAGTCTCATCCTTGTCATCTGCGATGGTGTAATATCCAATCATCTGATGAGCCATAGGAATGGAGAGAAGATTGGCTCCTATGCGCTTCCAGTCATATACTTCGTCATTGTTGTAGTCTGCCCAATGGAAGTAGAAACTAGGAGTAAAGTTCTCGCTCTTTCCTGGGTTAGCGAAGTAGAGAGTTTTTTCTGGAGTCATGGCAACGAATATCTGAACCAGGGAGAAGATTCCATGGCTAAAGATACCTTCATGGGCATATTTCTTTATTTGATTGACAGCCTGAGTTACGTCAACACCAGAACGTTTCAGTTCAATATGGATGACAGGCATACCATTGATGAGCAGCATTACATCACCACGTCTGGTTGTTCCAAGTGGATGTTTGGTCTCAAATCTTGGCTGACGAACTATCTGATATACACTCTGTCCTGCACGAATTTCTTTAGGATCAAATATTTTCAGATATACCTCATTGCCGTAGTTCGTCTTATCTTTTTCATTGTCGCGTTTGATCTTCACCAAACCTCCATTTATGAACTTGTTCACCTCATAAGGGTTATGTAAGGCATCCACCTGAGTGATAATCTGCTGCATTTCACTGTCTGTAAGAGGAAAATCTCCAAGACGGTTTATATCACGATTGTTATTGTAGAGGATGCTAGCCCAGTTCTTTATCAAATACTCCTCTGATGGATTCTTGATAACTTCGTGGGCCCAACCATGTTCTGGAAGCAATTTAGCAAGAGCTTCTTCAAAATCCAATTCCTTTGTGAAAGGACTTATAGATACATCTACTGGCATATTGTTAGAATTTTATGTTATTATTCGAATAATTATCTTTTGTTCCATTTATCTTTCAAAGAATCCTTGTTGGAAAATCTTTTCTTTGGGGATTCTTTGAGAGGTGTTAGGGATGATTTGACTATACAAACATCTTCTCCAGGCACGCAGCCTTGATGTGCTTAAGCTTCTCTAGGCGCTTAGCGTGGAGGGAGATTTGAAGGTCGAGATTGGTGAAAAAATCAGCTATTGTTTGCTGTTCACGAATGTTTGTTGGTACAGGTATTTCTATTTTACAGAAATTGTTTTTTGATAAATTATATCTTGTGGCTCCTTGTGCAAGAATAGCCATAGTATGCCTTCCGATATCACTTCTCATCAAATACGCAATGTATGATGGATATATATTATTATCATTTAGTCGAAATCCAAAGCAAAAACTATTTAGATATACATTATTAACTTCTTTTTCAAGGACAGAACACATTCCAACTTCTTCTGGTGTCTCAGATGATGTGTTAAAGAATAAGTCTCCTTTTTGAACTTTATTTTGATGTTCAGACTCTTTTATAATAACTCGCTCGAATTTGTTAATATCAATTTGTGGATTCGTTAACACATTTAGAAATGTTATGTAACGAGACTCACCTATGCCAAAATCTTCCTTTACTTTTCCAGATAGTCCGGAATATGTTTGACCTATTTCGCCGATAACGACATTCTTCCATTCCCCATCAAAACCTTTGAATCTTACTTTGGGCATAGTTTCTCCTTCCTGCGGGAACATTGCCTGCATACTTGCTGCCTTAGTCTGCTTCAATGAAGCAAGACGAGAGGTGGAGGCAGAGATTTGTGAGTCGAGAGAGGTGAAGTAGGATGCTATGATTTGCTGCTCCTCTTTATCCCTTGGAATATGAAAACCAAACGATTTAAGTTCATTTACATTTACTCCAGGTTGACCTGAACGCTGAGAAACAAATTGTATGTGTTTTGTATAAGCATTTGTCAATGTCTTCTGAAAGACAAAGTCGCTAATAACTTCTTTGTTTGTTCTCATACGGATTAGGAAACCTGCAAAGTAAACTTTCCCATCTAAAGTATGATATACATAACTTTTTCCTACGCTAGCTCCGGTACGGGCAATCACAATATCCCCATCTTGCATAATATACTCATCACAATAGGATAAATCTGCACCTGGTGATTTCAAATTGTCCTCCATGAATATATGCGTGTTATCATCGATATCTGTAATACGAAGATATTTATTTTCTCCATCGAAAGGTATGGCAGCAGCATTTATACCATACTTGAAGTTTTTGGAAATATTCCCTAAGCTTGTTTCCTTCCATTCACCTTCAAACCCTTTGAATCTTATCTTTGGCTTCATTTTTTTATTCTCCTTATTATTATCTCTATGTAGTAGCATAATAAATGTTTTTGTTCAACATGCCTTTTCATATAAATGAGAGGCATGTTGTTGTATTAAAACATACTTTATTTTGTTATAAGTTCCTTCAATCCTTTGATTGCAAATTCATCACCTGTAAGCTGGCTTACAAGCTCTCTAAGTTTGTCCTGCGAAGATGTAAGATTCTTCTCTATGTCGTTATATGTGACAGCATATTTTTCATCAAGAGCATTGATCGAATCGGCAAGAGTCTGGATGACATTATCAGGCATGGCATCTATGGCAGAGGTGATAGGCTCAATCCACTTCAGATCTAGCAGATGGTTGATCTCGTTCATGTCAAGCGTCTCAATCTTTTGCTTCGTCTGGGTGAGGAGGTTGGCTTGATCCTTGGTGAGCTGCTTTTTCTTCTTTGCTTGCTCATCCCAAAGTTTAACTATTGCCTTTAGCTTCTCCTTTGTTTCATCCTCTGCGTCGGATTTTGGTTTGGCATCAGCCTTAATCTTATTTTTATTGAGTGCGCCCTCTTTCTCTGGGTCGAGATAAGCCTCCTGTTCATCTTCGTCAAAGTCATCCTTGATGGCATCTACCTTTCCGTTGATAGATTCGATGCATTCGGCAAGAGCTGTAATAGCATCAAGTTCAGGCTTGAAGTAGGTGTTCTGAATGAGTTCGAAAGGCATAATACGGCCTTTCTCGCCATCCTGTTCTTCATGTTCTTCGCCTTTCTTATCCTTCACCATTTTGTACGTAGGTTCAATTACATAGCATGCTTCTATTCCTTCCGTTTGGATGATTTCAATGTCGCCCATGATGGCTTGCCAATTATCGGCAAGAATCTGATATGCAGCATATTTATCTACTAGAGGAATCTGAGTGATGCGGCGAAAGATATCGGCTGAGATGATCTCATTCTCTTCCTGTTCCTTTACATCTTCTACGTGTTCTACTAGACGCTGGTGTAGCATGTCCTTAAAGTCGGCAAAGGCAGATGTGAACTTTGCTTTGTATGCCTTGACATCATTGTTCTGCTTGATGATATCGAGTACATTCTCTACTTTTACAGATGAGTATGGCTTATCAGACTCTGGAGTAAAGATGTCTTTCTTTAGAGAAGGAAATGCTTCCCAGAACTCTTGGAGGTCATCAATTTCATTATTTGGTATACCTCCAAACATAGTGCTATAGATGTCATATTTTATAGCAGCCTCACTTGAATCTACATAGCGTGGAATATTGAGGTTATAGTCATTGCTACGAATTTCATCACGGCTCACAACACGAGAATAACCAGGGATAGACTTGCGGTCACGATAGGTGTCAGCAATCTTTTTAACATCGCATGCGCGTAGCTTATTTTGTTTGCCTTCTTTTGTGAAGCCCTTGCTAGCATCAATGATAAGCACACCTTCATCCCCACGATTCTTTTTTAAAACCATGATAAGTGTAGGAATACCTGTACCAAAGAAGATATTGGCTGGTAAACCGATGATAGCATCGATATTGTTCTTTTCTATGAGATTGGCACGAATCTGGCCCTCTGCCTGACCTTCCTCGCGCTCTTCCATTGGCAATACATTGCCTTCGTTGTCGAAAATCTTAGGAGCCTTGCCACGGAACAGCACGCCATGAGGTAACACGATGGTAAGGATTCCGTCATGTTTCAAGTGGTGAAGTTCGTGTAACAAGAATGCATAATCAGCCTTGGTCTTTGGTGCAAGACCATACTGGGCAAAACGTGCATCCATCTCTTTATTGGTTGGATCCCAATGCTGAGAATAAGGAGGATTGCTGACAACTGCATCCACAGCCAGTGGCTTGTTGATTTCTGAGCCTTCTTCATGGATAGGCCAGTCTTCTTCGAGAGTGTCTGCGCAGCGAGTTACGATGTTTTGTGGGATGATACCGCGCATCACAAGGTTCATACGAGTAAGGTTGTAGGTGTTTTCCTTCAACTCCTGTGCATAGTATTTTACCTTGTTTGCGCCAAGAATGTGCTTGCTGACAGCTTTGCCAATGGTAATGAGAAGTGAACCTGAGCCCGAAGTAGGGTCATAAATTTCAAGTGACTCCTTGTCTTTATGGTGCTCTGCTACAATCTCTGACATAACCATGGCTACCTCATGTGGAGTATAGAATTCTCCAGCTTTTTTTCCTGCATTTGCTGCAAAGTTGCTGATGAGGAATTCATACACATAGCCCAGTACGTCATAGTCCTGGGATCCGTCTGTTGGAATATCCTTGATGAGTTTGATAAGTCCCTTTAATGCCTTGGTTTGAGCGGATGGATTTTCTCCTAACTTGCTGAGTCCTTCACGAAGGGTCTTAAAAATGCCGTCATATACAGAAGCGAACTTCTCACTCATCAGACGCTCGAAGTTACTGAGTGCCTCACTGAGTGTAGCTACGCTAAAATCAGAGTCTTTATTGAGCCAAGTGTTGAAAAGATACTTGTATTCGATGAAGAAACCGATATGCTCCTGGCATTCTTTGATGGCATTCTTCATGTTTTTGTCCTCGTAGTTCTCTACGAGATCCACGAGCTCATCTTCTTCCCATTCGCAATCTTGGGTGAAATACTTCACCTCAGTATCCGACAGGAATTTATAGAAGATAAGTCCCAGGATATAATCCTTATATTCGTTAGCATCAATTTTGTTGCGCATGTTATTAGCTGATGCCCAAATTCGATTTGCAAGCTGTTGTTTATTCATATCTTGTCTTATGTATTAATTATCAATTATAATGCAAAGTTACATAAATCTTGTGCGACTTATCTGCATTCCATTATTTTTTAACTATTCTTTACCATTCTTCCACAAAATATGCTCATTTTCATATGGGTTGTTGTGATTAAGTAGAGTTACAGCAAACCATTTGACCACATCTATGAGAACAAAGACTACAGATCGGAGTAGAAGAACGTCTTTTGTCTTTTCAAAGTATTCATCTACCTTTAGTTTCATCTCATTTTTGCTGTGTGAGCCATCTTGTGTGATGTCAACAATATACTTAAGTGCCTGCGCTAATGGTTTCGGCATGATATCGTCTCCCTCCATTTCATAGAGCGTCTTGAAGGTTTCACCTTCTTTGATACTATAATTGTTGTACAGAAAGTAATTTGCCGTTCCGTTAGTGTTGTTGCTGATAGGAGGTATGAGCTTCATATTCTCACATCGTCCAAATATCTTTTCGATAGATCGTCGGACAGAAACGAATGGCTCCTTAATCTCATCCAATGTATTCTCGAAATCTCTTACAAGAAACTCATAGATGAATTCATTTGTTCCATCAAGCAACGATGCCGCATTCAACTCGTATTTATATTTGTTGCGAATGATGAAGCTTGTGGATTTTGTTTCTTCAACAGCTTTTTTTATCTCGTCAAACATGGCATTATATTCTGTAATATCGGATTTTTTAAACCAACGTTTATGGCGTGGAAAATCTTCAAGGAAAGCCCGATTATGTTGATAGATTTCCTTGAGTAATTCATCACTTCTGTTTGTGAGAAGGAAGAAAGGTACTCTACACTTCAATGTCATACGGTAGAGGCTTCTGGCATAGTCTAGGCCAGAAGTATCTCTCTCGCTTTCTATCTTTGAGTTTGATTCATTGAAGTTGGCATCAACAATAACTGCGTCAACCAGATCTGGCCTTTCTAAAAGAGCCTCTAATTCATGCCCATCATGGGCTTGGCCGACAATGTTGAACCCATTTTCTTTGAGTTCTTGAATTGTTATCTCATCAAGGAGATCATCAATTTCATCGTCTGCCCATACGATATTATATACACTCATTGTCGTAATCAGCTAAATCATTAATATTTGCGGAATTGATAGGGATGAGTACATCCACTATGACATTCCACATTTTATTGCTATCAAGTCGGAGGTAACCTTTGTGTCCCTTCACTATCTGAAAAACATGGTAGCCACCCAGGCCGGACCTTCCGGTAGTAGCAGTAAATCTACCTTTGGAAACATAGTCTTCAACTGTGAATCCGTCAGTGATAGACTCTCCGTTATTGGCAATTGACAGGAGTACATAAGGATTTTCCTTATAGTTAACTTCTGAAAGTCGTATCAGGACTTGATTGCCATTTTTTTTACGTTTATGGAATCCATGTCGTACTGCGTTATTCAGGATGGAGTCAAGCATAACGGTCAGCATGCTCTTGTCAAAGGAAATTGCTGGTGTTCCGACAAGTTTGCTCAATACTTCTAATGTGAAGCAGTTGCTGCCATAGTTATTCCAGGCATCAACATATTCGTTGATAAACTCTGTAATATTGTTGGGCTGCATGTTGAAACTTGCAGAGTCAATACGTGCATTGGTATATTGAATTGTACGATTCATATACTCAACATTATCTTTGAGCTGCTTAACCAGAAGGGTATACTTGTCATCTGCAGGTGTTGCTTTCTCCAGTCTTTGGATAATCTTGCCAATTCTAATCTGGGTTGTTCCAAGCATATGCTCAAGATCAGAAATGTTCTGCTTAATTCCTAAACGCTTGGCATCAGCTTCTTTCTCTGCAGATATTCTCTCATGATAACGCTGGGTTATTTTATTTATTTTCTCAACCTGTTTGTCAAGAGAATCAATAACCACAGGGAACTTCATATATCCGTTTAATGCCATGCCACTCTTGCTTATAGCTTCATTATTCAACAAAATGTATGCAAGATATCCTGGGGTAACAAGTGACTCGTTAATCTCAAATACCTTTATAGCAGAAGGGCAATTAAAACTTCTGTTGTCAGTAAAAAGTCCATATTTTGCTTCTGCGAGAGATGTGGATGCAAGAAGATACTTCTTGTTATTTGCATCAAAGTGAAGATAATTAGCTGGTCTGCGAGTCTCATCCGTTATGGATACCTTACTATTATTGAGCAAGATTTCAATGTAATCTTTGCTTAAGGATGATATTGCAGTTGCTTCGCCTACCTCGTTTTGTGAAATGAACTTTCCTTCAGCTGGGATTATTAAATCACCGAGTTGTACAATTTGCTGGCCTTCTTTCAGGTCAAAATCCTGGTTGAAGTAAAGCGATGGATTAAGATTATAATCATACTTGCTAACTTCTACTGGCAAAATCTTTACGCAATCTTTGCCAAATGACTCCATCATATCAATGCATCTTTCAACATCGAATACTCTCTTGCGGCGATTGCCAATGTAGTATTGCTCTGCATGAATAATCTTGATAGGCTCATCTGTTTGGCGGTCCCTTTTACAAACCAATATTACTGTTGGTATGCTAGTTCCGTAGAGAATATTAGCAGGGAGCGCTATGATTGTATCAACAAGATTGCGTTTGATTAGTTCTTGACGAATCTCATAATCTCGATTATTTCTAAAACAAAAACTTGCCGGGAGTAGAGTAACAGTTACTCGGGCATGATTGTAGAAAAGTGGTCGAGCAAGCAAAATCTCATTATAGGATCTACAAGGGCATTCTGGAGTGGCATATTTTGCATCGTACAGTTGGTCTTTTGTAAGCTTTAAGCCAAATGGAGGGCAAGATACAACAGCATCGTATGGGCAATCATCCCAATGACTTATCGAGTTAACATTTGAGATTCCTTCGTCACATCCGAAGACAGCTTCTGCATTTATTCTGGCATAAATAAATGTCTTGTAGTTGATTTCTTGACCAATGAACAAAGGTGTTCCTTTAGTCTGAGAGAATTCATGAATGATAGAAGCAGTTCCGCAGAAAGGATCAAACATATCATTGCAATTCTCAGAATTGACAATATGTGCCATCAGTTTAGTTATTGCAGATGGTGTAAAGAAGTCATCAGAAGCCTTTCCTGAATTGCATGAAACCAAATCAAAAAGGCCTTTCAAGACTTCTGCATAAATTGAATTGAAATCCTTCTTGTCGACAATATGATTCAATTCATTGATGAAAATGCACATTGCATAATGCAAACGTTTGTCGTTAGGAATCAAGCTAATCAGATCAGCATATAGCTTGTCGTCTTTTGGCTCAAATTCAAAACGATGAGAGTCATATACATGAATATTATATCCCTTGTGAATGGCATACAATACTGTCAATGAAGGGATGAAAAACTCTTCAATAGACATATTGCCTCTCACATGGTTCATCAAGCCCCACACATTCTTAGTTACAAACTCTGCACTTGTTGTCTGCTGTGTATACTGCATACTCATATCAAATTAAAAAGTGAAACAAATTAATTTACGGGTGCAAAGTTATCACTCTTCTGTGCATCCTTTCTGCATAGGAAAATATTTCTCGAAATTTTCTTTAATTATGTTGCCAATATGCTCCCTAAACCATTCTGGTGATACCACTTCCAGGTCTGGACCGAATGATAGAATCTGCTGGTCTAGCTCCTTGTTGGGTATAACATCGAGACTAAGTTCATATTCAGCTTCATTAGTCACCTTTTGAGAAGGATGTATTGGCTTTGATACTATGTAGGGAAATCTGTTCTTGGTTGCCCTAAGAATTATATGTTCCTTTTCCTTTCCTGTTGGATGGGTTACTCCTACGATATCATCGAAATAGTGTTCGAAGTCTATTTCATGATTCTTCTTGTATGTCAATTCTCCATTCTTCTCGAAATCAATGATTCTGTCGAGGGCTAAATTGGATATTTTGTTATTGTCCTCTCTAAGTCCGAATACAAACCATCTGTTGTTGTATTGCTTGACATAGTAAGGATGGAAAATAATATCTATCTCCTGGCTATGCTCATTGTATGAGTGGTATTTGATATTCAGTACAAGACGGCTTGAAACTGCATCGAGGATTTTTGTGAGATTCCATATACCTTTGAGACGGTCGTTTTTCTCGAAGCCCACAACGTTCGTTTTCTTGTCCTTGATGTCGAAGCGGTTTTCAAGATTGGCTATAATCTCTTCCACCCATCCATAGCTAGGCAGATTTCGATATCTGCTGATGGCTTGAATGGCAGTATTAAGCTGCTCAGCCTCTCTTTGGGTAAGCGGCTGCATCTTGATGCTGAAGTTTGGATCACTATAATGATAATAGGTGCGTTTACCTTCTTTCTTCCTTTCAAGGGGTATCTGCCATCCCGCTTCACTTTCCATGTATTTGATGTCATCAAATATCTGTCTTCTTTTAACAGAAGATTTTTCCTTTGTATTCCTTCTTAGACCGTTGAACTCGTAGAGGGCCTCATTACATGCTTCGATGAGGTCTTCTATAAAATACTTTTTGTTTGTTCTTTGAAAGCATTTGTCCAATGCCTGGTATCTGATTGAAGCGTTCTTGTTAGTTGGCATACGCTATAAATTTATATTATTATCAGTGGCAAAGATACAAATTCTGTGCGATATATGTGCACAAAAACATGTTTTTTTTAGTTCTGCCCTAAAAAAATATGTTTTATATGCCGTTTTCTTAATAAAATGATTACTTTTGCAGTAATATTTGTATTTGAAATGCAGATACAACGCACAACTGCAATCTAATTTTGCACATTAATCAAAACCGAATGATATGGAAATTAATGAATATGACTTAAAAGAGAGACATTCCGATGAACTTATTGGATGTTACACCACAGAAGGAGGATATGGCCACTTTATAGATCTTCGAGGTTCCGAGGGTGAGGTGGTTCGTACTTTTTATGAGAGTGGAGAAAAAGTTGAAATCAGATATGATAATAATGGGTTGGTTGAGCATGAGTTTTATAAATTTAAGTGGCATTTAGTTGCTTCTAGTCCATTGACTCTTGCTGTTGATGGTGAGGTTAGTCCTATTGACAAGACTGCTTTGTTGAACCGTTTGTTTAAAATCTATTCAGATTCCAGAGGCAAGAAGATAGAGGATGAAGTGCGTACTCAAGAAACTATCTTGAGTGAGGTAACCGGTGCAGAGCATACATATATTTATGAACTTCTTCAAAACGCTAATGACTATCCTCATTCTGGTGAGGACAATGATGTGGAAGTGAAGTTTGTTCTTACAGAGCATTATTTGTTGTTCTTGCATACTGGTGCTCAGTTTAACTTGCGCAATATCATTGGAATTTGTTCTTTTAACCAGGGTGAAAAACGTGCTAACAAGGATACCATAGGTTATAAGGGCATCGGCTTCAAGACAGTTTTCGTTAACAATGATTATGTGTATTTGCATTCTGGTGAGTGGAAATTGCGTTTTGACGAATCATATGCTGATGAGAAGAGTCATGGTTCTTCTCCTTGGACAATCATGCCGATTCCTACGGCAAATGAAGAACTTGATAGGGAATTGAAAGAAGCTTTAGCCTGCATACCTTCGTCTTACAGGGTTCAGTTTGCCTTGCGTCATAAGCGTGATGCTAGGGAAAATATTCCTCAGTTGGACAAGGTTTTCAGTGATGATCAAATTCTCCTGTTCATTCCTCATGTGTCTAAGGCAGAGGTGTATATTGACGGTACAAGAAAGTATGATGTCATCAAGGATAGGAACAAGTGGATTGTTGATAGTTTCCGTTATAAGCTTCCCGATGATTTAAAGGAATGGGTGAGAAAAAATGCTAATTCCGGTGCCAGCAAGATTCCTGAGAAATTCAAGGATATAGATTCTATTGGTATTTCTTTTGCAGTTTCTAAAGATGGCAACAAGCTGATTCCTATCAAGAATGCCCGTGTTTACAATTATCTTCCTACAGAATTGCGCCTTGATTTTGGCTTCTTGCTCAATGCTGACTTTATTCCAAATGGTTCACGTAGCGGCTTGCATGAAGTGAAATGGAATGATGTTGTAATGGAAGAGTGTGGTCGAAAGTTTGTAGGATGGTGGACCGGATTCCTGGAAAATTGCGATGCCTGGGATATGGACTCTGTTTTCTCATTGTTACCGGATTTCGGTTCTTTCAACCATTATGCATCTCAGTTCTTTAATGGTTTTTATGAAGGAATGATGGAGACACCATGCATCCCGGTAGAAATCAATGGCAACTATTTCTTGAGCAAGATTCATGATGTCATTTTGGATGAGATAGGGCTTGTAAGTGGACCTAATCCTTTGTTTACGGATGAAGAGTTTTATTCATTTGTGGGTACTGGTAAATATCTTCCACATAAGAACGTTCGTAATAGTAATAGCTTGAAAGAATTGTTAGATGAAACGATTCATGGAGTGTGTGACAGATTCGACAACGAAAAACTTGTTTCTCTTTTCCGTAATGAGGCTTTCACAAAATGGCTTTCTTTCAAAGAGAACAACATCCGCTTTAATCAATTTCTGATAGACAATGATTACTTGTCTGTTGTAGATAACCTGCCAATTTTTCTTGATGCGGAAGGAGATTTGAAGAGAATGGGGCAGTTGTATCTTGATGTTGACAGATACATGGATGACCTTTCTTTCTTAAGTGATAAGATTTGTCGCTTGGATCCAGAGGTGAGAGTTGCTTTGGAAAAGTTGAATAAATGGAATCTGGTTACTAGCAAGTTTATTCAGTTTAGTGATTATCGTTTTGCTCAGAAAATCGTGAGTTCATTTTCTGAAATTCGTGAAAGAGTAATAGATAGGGATAATAATGTCCATTTATTACGTTTCTTGGCTAAGAGTGGGTATGGTGTTCGATTAAGCGATCTTCATTATCCTGTTTTTACCGACAGTGGCAATTGGTTAGATAGCTATAAAAACTTATATTTGCCAAATGGCTTAGGCAAGGAGTTTGCGTCACAAAATTGGGTTGGAGATGATTGGTTGAATTTTGTGGATAGTTCTTATTTTGAAATTGATCATGATGTATTGAAGGTATTTTTTGAAAGTCAAGGTATTGTTAGGGTAGGAGAAATGGATCTCTTTCAAGAATTTATCTCCAATGATTTCTATCTGGCTAGTATTGCTGAACAGATTGAGGATAAGGATACGAATATAAGCTTTTATCGTTTCCTTTCCTCACACTTTGGCTCTTTGAAGTATAAGTTCACGCCAAACATGCGTCGTACTCTTACTTTATATGCGACAGATGGTGATATTGAAGTACTTGTACCGATTGCAGCCTATGTATATTTCAAGAGTGATTATTGGGAGGAAGTCATCAAGAACAAATGGCTTCCTAAGGAATTGTGTCTGGTTCTTTCTTCTTGCTATGGTACGGATAGTGCTGAAGGTGATGACATAATATCCTACTTCAAGACGTTGTCTTTGGCCTACATGTTTACTGCTCCCTCTTTTTGTAATTTATTAAAGCAGGAAAGATTTCTGACTTCCATATGTGATCACATCAAGACTAAAGAGGATAGTAAAGATTTCTTGAATTTCCTTTTTGCCAATAAAAATATTTTATTTAAAGAGGATGAGGTTATAGACGCCAAGTTCCTCTATATTCCAGTCAAATGGGATGGTGAGGAACAGCTGAAATCCTGTAAGGATTGGGGTGGAATGACCTACTATCACTCTCCTGCATTGGATGACTTGTATGGGCAGGAATGGTTTGTTAAAGGTTCCATGCATATCTGTGATGAGTACTATACTTCTTTGTTTGATGGTCAGGAGAGAAAAGAATTCTATAAGAAGCTTGGCTTTAAGTCTTTCGATACCATTGATTTCTTCCGTAGGCATGTATTGGCAGTTATCGATAGATTCAGAGATAGTTTGAAGGATAGAACGGCCAATCTGGCATTCCATCAATATGTTTTCCGTAATCGGGAGGCATTGTCTTCTGACGATTTCAAGAAGGTACAGATTGTGCCAATTTTCATAGAGTCTCCTTCTGTGGAGGATGGTATTCTTATGTCCTGTTCCAATAACCATTACTTGCCATCAGAGGCATTGACTGGTATTGTAAAGGCAGATCTGGTTCCTGCGAGTTTGCTTGATACTATTCATCATGATTATGTCACTTGTGAGGAAGAGCGCAGATATTACCTTGAGTCCTTGAATAATGCTGAGCTTACTTCTGAGAGATTCGTTAGTTATATTTCTGGTGAGGATAATCTTAAAGAGGTTTATGACTATCTCCTGGATGAGGACAGAAATGTGCGCTTTTGGAGGTGGGTTTTGGATGCAAAACTCTCGGGTGAAGTAAAAGGAGAGCTGTCGAAATTTCCAGTGCTGGGTTACAGTAGTTCCTCTTCAGAAAAGAAGATATTTACTCCAGAAGAATTATTCTTGTCAAATGAGTATGCTAACTTTGATATAGAAAAGGTAGTCAAGGAGTTTACGGATACTCCAGCTTTCGTATCATCTTGTTATCTTAGAAGTGGAGATTCCAAGAAGGATTGGTTGAATCTGTTCAAGGCTGTGGGTGTCATGGTGGATACTCATGCTATTGTCTTTGAGAAGATTTTGCCAAATCTTGATGCTTACTTTGGTAGAATGGAGATTATTGGTGTATTGGCAGAACATGAACGGGAAATTCGTGGAATATTGGCCAATGAAGAAAATTCTAGGATGAGAACCTTGCTATCTAAGCTTTGGCTTCTTTGTGATGATGAACATTATCGTCATCCTTCTGATGCCTTCTTGTCTGGAGGATACCTCAATATCTCTGTCGATCCATTAGCCGATGTACGCATCCCTAATCTTGTTTCTGCCAAGTATCTTGATGGCTATGATGACAAACCGGAAGTGGCTGAACGAATCAAGCGTTTCCTGGAAGCTGTGATGGATTGCCAGAAAAAATGTCTTTCCTTGACAGCATTGCGAAACGAGAAATTACGCTATTTTGTTTCTCATCAAGAGAGTTATGCTTATGAGGCACATCTTAGGATTATTGCTGAAATGGCTACCATATTTGATGAGGAGAAGGAAGATTTCAAGGAAATAGTCAAAGCTACCAGTATCAAGCTTTATGATAAGAATCAGGATTTACGTCCTAGTTCTCAGTTATATTTGGGTTCTTGCTATCACCCGGATTGTGATTATGAGAGTTGTGACATCCAGACTTTATCTTATTTGAGTGAAGATTACAGAGGAGTTATTGAGGCTTCTTACAGAAATGCCTTCTTGGGCTATTTCCAGGTCGGGCAGACTTTCAAGGAGGTTAATCTTCAGCTTTTGATAAATCCTAAGTTTGCAAAGTACTTTTGGGGGGATTATGCTCCTCATAAAGCGGTACAATTACAATATATTTGTGATGAAGAACATCTTAGAATGTTGCCTTGTATCCCTTCACCTACGGGATTAAAGCGTCCTGTTGATTTGTATGATTACAGAGAAGGACAGTTGCAGAAAATAGTCAATTCGCTACCTGATGGAAGTTACAAACTTCCTAACATTGAGTTGCCTTCATGGTTAGGTTATATTGGATTCCGAAGCAGATTGACCTTTACGGATTGTTTGGACTATTTGCTTTTGAAGACTAATGATTATCGTAGGAAAGTTTACGACTGGATTGTGGAAACACGTGACGAGACTATTCATCGCTATAAGCGAGAAATAGTGGAGTTCCGTGAAAATGCAAGTTGGTATGCTGGTACGAAAACTTGGGAACCTTTGTCTTCATTGGTTGCATTGGATTGGAAGAATTCAACTTTGAGTGATAGCTTTGGTACGAATTTGCATGTGTGCAATCCTTCATTTATGCCTGAATTTAGGCAGGATTTTGAGCGCTTGTGTCACATCTTAGGTATTAAGATCATATCAAACTCAGATTTTCAGAAGAGAAAAACTGGTGAATGTTATGAAGATACGGAAGCCAAAGAAGAGATAAAGAAGCGTTTATTATACCTTGCATATAAAGCTGGTGGAGATTGGAAAGAGACTTATCAGAAGAATGCATCATTTCTGGATGTTTGTGATATTTGTAGTTGTGAACAGATTGACTATTTCTATGATGAAAATATTTCCACAACACGTCTGTCTTTCATAGAAGATGATGACAAGCTATGGTATGTTGGATCTTGGGGTGGTAAGATGTTCATCAATGTTTTGAGTTGGATCAAGCGTGTCTTCTCATTGAAACAGGACAATAATTACCTGGAGAGTCTTTTTGCTGCTGATTTCAACAAATATCTGTTGGCTAACGAAGTGGATTTGGATCCGGAGTTTTTAGGGCTTCTTGATGAAACTTCACGTCAAGGGTTGAAGGCTTCTGATAATGAAGAGGTTGCTGAATGGGTTGAAACTGATACTTCTGATGCTTCCTTGGATACAAGTTTGGTTGATTTAGAGGTGGACCATTCAAATGCACCTTCAGACTTATCCGAGTCAGACTCATCTTTTGATGATCATGGCGAAGGTACGAACTTTTTTGAATCATCAAAAGATGAGGTCAGCCAACCTAAGGAGCGTAAGGAAAGAAGTGACAAGGGTAAGCATCATGCTCCAAGAAGAACAGTTAATCGTGATGAGGAAGCCTTTGATTGTTGTGATGAGCAGAAAGAGGATTTACAACAAGCTCTTCAGCATAAGTGGGAGCAGAAGGCAAATAAGGAATTGCATCGACCTTATTCTTCTTCAAGAAATGCAGGTGAAGTACCAGAATTCTCTTCTGCGGAGTCTTCTTCAAGTAACCCTGGGGAATTGTTTGGTGAGGATAATTACGATTTCCATCAGCGTGGGGACACTGCTTCTCGTATGGAGCAGAATCTTAAGAGAAAGAATACGGAGGCACAGAATGCTGCTGAATATGCAGACGAGCAATTGCAGGTTAATCATTTTCTGAATGATACGCCAAAATACAGCTATCTGTGGTTCAAGTATCTGATGGAGTTGATCTATTCAGACAAGAGTAGCTTGTCAACAAGTAAGATACAGGTTGACTTCTATGTCAAGGAGTTCCTGTCTTATGATAGGATTCTTCGTCTCCAGGTTCCTTCCAAGGTCTTGCCTTCTTGGTTGGACAATGCTGACAATCTTCAAGTGGTGGTATTCTATAAGGATAACTCTAAAATCTTGAGAGATGTCAGTCTTGTTCGTGTGGATGAAACTTCTGTAGATCTGTTGGTTGATGAGATGAGTGACGAGACGCTTGATTTATGCCGTCAGGCTACTCTAATCCGTTTGAAGGCGGAGAACAGTAACAATATCTTAGATTCATTGCAGACAAGATTTTTGCAGCTTTCATTGCCGGATGAGTTTAATATGCAGGAAAACTTACCTGCTGATATTAGCTTTATATATGGCCCTCCAGGAACTGGTAAGACAACAAGAGTAGTGGAGAAGATTCATCAGCTGGTAGAAACCAGTGGTGAAAATCTCAACATTCTGGTGATGACTCCAACCAACAAGGCTGCAGATGTCATTGCAGAGCGTTTGGTAGCAGATAATCTGTGTTATAATTACTTAAGCAGGTTCGGAACTACCGAGGATACCGATTTGATTGAGGAGGGAGTTGTCACAACTCGTGATACCATGGATATGGATGCTTCTTCTGTCAACATTGTGGTTACAACGGGTGCAAGGTATTCCTATGATACAGTGAATCCTGACGATACACCTATATGTGACTTTGATTGGGATTACATTATCATTGACGAAGCCTCCATGATGGATTTGGTTACCATTACCTATATATTATATAAAGGTGAGGGGTCCAGATTTATCATAGCGGGAGATCCTATGCAGATACGCCCGGTTCCAAGAAATGAAATTGAGGTGGAGAACATTTATCAGATGGTTGGAATTGACGAGCTGAAAACAGCCTTGAATAGTTTTGATCGTTACCCATTGGAAGCTCTTACTACCCAGTACAGGTCAATTCCTGTGATTGGTGATATAGTGAGTCAGTTTGCTTATAATGGCATGGTTAAAACGTTTATGCAACGTGCTCCTCAGAAACCGCTTCATTGTGATGGCATGGATATAAACACAGTTAATTTCTTCCCTTTTGAGGTTAGGGAGTTCTCGCAGCTCTTTGAGTTGGGTACTGTGGGTAAGAGTCCTTTGCATTTGTATTCTGCTATATTCACCTACAACATGGTTGGATATGTAGCAAGACAAATCAACCAGAACCATCCTTCTTCTCAGTATAGCATAGGTGTGGTTTGTCCATATGGAGCAGAGGCTGATGCAATCAAGCAGATGATTGAAAGCAGACCAATTGACCAGCCAAATTGCTCTATTACCTGTGGTACGGTGCATAGCTTCCAGGGAGATGAGTGCGATATTATCTTCGTTGTGCTTAATCCACCAGCTAGCAGCTATTCCGGCAGTCATGTAAATAACCAGAATATCATCAACGTGGCTATGAGTAGAGCAAGAGATTATTTGTTCTTTGTCATTCCTGAAGGACAGATTGATGGCTATCATATCAAGAATAAACTTGGTAAGATTGTCAATTCTCAAGACAGGAGCGTATTGCCATGTGCTCAGATGGAGAAGTTGATGTTTGGAGACGAGCATTATATTGAGGAAAATACAGAAGTGACATGTCATTTACCTGTAAATGTCTATTATAACTCAAATAGTGAGTATGATGTTCGTTGGGATGATAATGCCATTGATATTCAAATACATAGTAGTAATAAATAAAACGAAAATATATGAAACATTTGTCAATTCGTGTGCCTTGGCATGATAATAATTGGAATGGAGCTGTTTGCTGTTCACCAGCGGCTAATCCGTTTTGCTTGACTTTGCACAACATTTTGGAGCGTAAGAATAATCTTGATGAAGATAAGATCGCTTCAAAGAAATGGTGTGAACTTAAGCCTGAGCAGCTTCCTGCCTGCAAGGGTGAAAATGGTGGTTTTATGAATGAAAATACGTACAAGCGTACCTTCGTTCATGTGTATGCCTATAAAAAACAGTTGCCTCATTCTCAGTTGCTTCCCACAACAATAGATGTGCCTCCTTTCTCGGCATTTGGAATACCTTTCCGGTACTTGTCTAAAGATTCCCAGAAAGATATGGATACTAAGTTTCCAGGCTTGTCACGTGATGAAGAGCCTCCTTTTGGAACTTCGTGGATATTTGGGGCACAGCGCCAAAGAGATATTCTAAATTGGTTTCTGAAAGATGTTGTGGAGCATGAATCATTAGTAGTCTTCTATTGTAAGAACGGAAATCCTGTTGATGAGGATTCTGCCCGAGTCATCGTTGGCTTGGGTGAGGTGAGTCGTGTTCATGATGTTCTTGAATTTGACTCTGCTGCGGATTATACCTATCCTGCATGGGATTTGATGATTGGACATTCTATCCGCCCAAATCTGAATGAGTCAAATGGATTCCTATTGCCATATAAGGAGTATTTAGCCATTGATGAACAGGTGTTTAAAGACAAACTCCATATGTCAAAGGCTGCCGCTATCAATGAAATAAAGTTGACATTGGATAAAGTGGGCAATAGTCAGAAAATATTTGATGAGCTTTCTTACGGTTGTGACAAGGTTCGTCATCACAGTATGTTGATTATTCTGGCTGCTGCCCGAGATTCTGTTGAAGCAATCATCAGACATGGATTGGTTGGAGGTGATTGGAAACGCCAATTACGTTGGATAGACCTGCAAATAGGTAATATCAAGAAGGCTTCTGGTCCATTTCCTGGTTTTGCTGAAGCGCTTCGTGCCATAGGTGTGAATTATGCTTATTTGATAGAACATGATCTTCGTATTAGCAAGCATCTGACTCCAAAAGGTAATCCATGGATGGCTTATTCTGATTTGTTATCGGGTAAGATTCAGATTTCTGGTGTTGCTTATAATTCTGAACTGGGATATTATAAGGAATATTGGCATGCTACAGCAGATAAGCAGAAACAGGTTTTGATGCTTTTGTCGCGTTTTGAGCTTGATTCTACTCAAATCAAATATTGGGTAGAAAGACCTGAAAGCTATGATGATTTGTTGGCAAATCCTTACTTGATCTGTGAAGAAGGTGATACGTCTATATCAACCCAGATGGTTGACTATGGAGTGATTCCTGATGTACAGATACAGGGAGACTGGATTCCTGAAGCTCCATCTTGTGTAGATACCCTTATTGACCAAAGAAGAATTCGTTCCCTGGTGATAGAGAAACTTAGATTTCAGGCAGATTTAGGGGACACTCTTCTTTCTATGAGAGAACTTGATAGTTTTCTGAAGGAAGAATTGGATAAAGACAAGATGCTGCTTCCTCCTGATTACTTACTGAAAGTAGGTTCTTTCATGCAGGAAAAATTAGAGTATATCAAGACCGAGGACTCCGTAGCCATTCAGTTGAGGGAATTCACTGACATGGAAAGATGGTTACAAAAACGTTTGTCTGCCCGTGCTGCGAAGGATGTGAAGGAGCCATTATCTGAAGATTGGGCTTCATTGGTGAAGAATTCCATAGCCTATGATGCTTCCAATCCTCAAAGTGTTATGGCCGTCAAAGACCAAACCAAGGCATTGGAGATAATAAGTTCTAGGCGACTTTCTGTGCTTACTGGTCCTGCCGGCACAGGAAAGACAACTGTGGTAAAGGCGTTCTTGTCTTCAAGAGAAGTAATAGAAGAAGGTGTATTGCTATTGGCTCCAACAGGAAAGGCTAGAGTTCGTTTGGGAAGTATGGCATCTAATACGCAGGCTTTAACTGTGGCGCAATTCTTGACAAAACAGGGGTTCTTTGATGGGAGTACAATGAGTGCTTACATACCTGCAAAAGATAAACAAAGAAAATATGCGGGTGCAAAGAATATTGTCATTGATGAATGTTCAATGCTCACTCTTTCTGATTTTTACGTTTTGTTGAACGCAATTGATCTGAAGACTGTAAATAGCATCATTCTCATAGGTGACCCATATCAGTTGCCACCGATAGGAGAGGGAAGACCTTTCTTTGATCTTTGTAGTTTCCTGGATAATGACAGTGAGTTGAGAACCACTGCCATAGCTCATCTACATACCATAGTAAGGACAATTCACCAGGGTGGACAGTCTGATATTCTTACTTTAGCTTCATGGTTTTCAGGAAATCAGGTTGCCAAGGATGCTGATGAGATCTTTGAGAAGATGCGCAAGGGTTCTTTGGATAGTGATTTAAAGGTCTATTCATGGGATACGGCAGATGAACTGAAGCAATGTCTTCTGAATGTGTTGGAAAAGGAACTTCCTTTCCCAGAACTATCCATACCAGAAAGAATCAGAAAGTCCATTGGTATGGATGATACTTATTTTGCCATGGAACATCCTGAAACAGTGGAAGGCTTTCAAGTCTTGACTCCAGTAAAGAATCCTGTATGGGGTAGTCTGCAACTTAATAAGTATTTTCAGGAATGGCTGGGTAACACTAATGTAAAGTTTGCCATAGAGGTAGCTCCTGAATATATCTATCATGGAGACAAGGTGATACAGCTTCAAAATGAGAAGCGCATATCTAATCCATCGAAGCAAAATATACAACTTTCGAATGGTCAGATGGGATTTGCCTGTTATGTTAGTGGTAAATATAAATATGCAAAAATTGTCTTCAATGGTGTACCAAATGAGTATTTTAAGTATGATCCTTCTTCTAACGATGAAGTTGCTGTACCTATAGAGCTTGCGTATGCTATAACCATCCACAAGAGCCAGGGAAGTGATTTTGATACGGTGCTTGTTGTTCTTCCTAAAGGTGGACAGCTGTTGTCTCGTGAGCTTATCTATACAGCTTTGACACGTGCCAAGAAGAAGTTGATACTCTTGGTAGAGGATTCTCCTCAGTGGTTGATGGAATATACTAAACCTCAATATTCTGTCATGGCTCATCGAAATACGAATCTGTTTAAGTATTCTGTTCGTGAATCCAAAGTAGATGTTCCACATATCGAGGGATTGATACACAAGACCCTAAAGGATGGATTACTTGTACGAAGTAAGTCAGAAGTTATTATTGCTAATATGTTATATGAAGCAAATATTGACTTCGAATATGAAAAATTCTTGGAAGAGAATGGTAAGAGATTCTTGCCTGATTTCACTTTTGAGGATGCTGCTGGCGATCCAATCATCTGGGAGCATTTGGGTATGCTTTCCAATCCTGCATATAAGGAATCATGGGATAAAAAACTTGCTTTCTATAAGTCTATCGGTTTTGAGGAAGGAACCAATCTTTTCACAACGAAAGATCATGAGAATGGAAGCATAAGCAGTGATGAGATAAAAGAAGTTCTTCAAACTATAGAGGATTTATTGTAGTTCTGCATGTAATTGAGGGACATGCGTCTCGTTTCTCTATTGCTTCAAACTATCTTCTAATAAAAAAATAATGGTATGAAATATCAAAAAGATGAATTTGGACGTCAAATTGGGGCCAAAAAACATAACCCAAAATGGCATCGTACGATTTCAAAGGAAGACAGAATGAGATTCTTTGCAATAAAGGTAGCCTTATCAGGTAAAAGGGGTTTACTTGTTAGGCAGGAGTTTATCTGTAATAGATGCTTGAAAAAATTCCGTACGGGTTATTCTTATGCTAATGGGATGTATTTATGCCCATGTTGTAAAAGTAAGATTTCTAAAACGACGAATCATATTCATGTCATATACACTCCAATGGGGAATAACTCAAGAGGTGGAAAGCATTGAATTTATATATTTTTATTGAAATTAACATACAATTCGGAATATATAATTTCGTATTTGAACGAAAGAATATATTCCGAATTGTTTGTATTCTCAGCTTGCGACATTTTTGAAATATGTCTCAATATTCATGTTGCCTTTCATGATGAAGGGTACATCTGTGGGTTCTAGGGTACTTATTCTATCCAGGGCATAGCAGCCTAGTTTGCCATATTGTTCAGTCAATGCCAGTAGAAACCACCTATTATTATGTAGCTTGACATAGTAGGGGTGGCAGGTAACATCAAACTCATGTTCGTTGAATGTGCTATAGTGAAGCTTGAGGGGCTGACGTGTGATAACGGCTTCTGTGATAGTTGCCAAGTGATCCAATCCTTGAAGAGTGAACTTTTTCGCCTGTATTGCCTGTGTGCCTGTTGGTGGTGTCTGTTCTATAGTTTTTCTTATTTCCAGTCTATCCTCCAGGTTTATGATAATCTCATTGAGAAAAGCATGGGCAGTAGGGTATTTCACCTTATTATATGTTTGGGTTTCTAAGTAGAGTTTTCTTAAAGTTGAGCACAAAATCTTTATTTCATCAAATGGAAGTGTGTTGTTGAACAGTCTGAAATTCGGATTACTATATCTGAAATAGTGACTTTTGCCATCTTCCATAGAGTATGCTTCTATGGGTGCATTATATGCTGGCTTTTCACGCAGATACTTGATGTCTCCACGTACCGAAAGGTGATGTAATTTATATGGAGAATTACTGAAAAGAGCTTCGCTTACTTTTTCGGTAAGTTCTTTATAAGTAAATTTGTGCTTGAAATCAGAAAAGCATCGGTCTAGGACCAGGTATCTCATATTGGCAAATTTATCTATTATCATGATTGCTATTTTATTAAGTCTTACATGAGGAGAAGTATCATCTCTTTAAATCCGTTTATATTTGCAAAGCTAATGTGCTTGCTTTCATGCATGTTTCTTATTCCATGTTGATGTTGCAAAGTCTGTTTCCTATTTCATGAAGTTTCTTAATGATGGTCTCTCTCTGCTTCTCACGTGGCACCTTCAGACCATTGGCGTAGTGGGAAAGCAGTCCTTTATTAATATGTGTAGCCTTGCTGAGTGTAGCAAGTGGTACATATGAACTGTAGGCCTTGAGGAGGGTGGCCATATCCTTGAAATTATAAGCGAAGTCATACTCCTTGTTTTTATACCACTCAGGGTAGTTGCCGTCTGGGAGTAGGAAACATGGATCCAAAACCTCTATACAGCCTTCTGCCAATTCAATGAATTCATAGAAGTTGGGAGAGCTGATATTCTCAGCTATAGTGAGTCCGTATTCATGGCTTACAGAGCCTGTAAACTCTGAATTATTCCATTCAATATTGATGATGTAATGTTTCATTATTATCTTTTTTGTGCAAAGGTATTCAAAAAAGTACTAACATATAAGAAAACGTAGTTAAAAGTATTTAAACGAGTACCCTTCGTTATGGAAAGTGGTTGTTTTTTGTTGGTATTCTTAATAGACGTTAAAGTTTTTGGGCTTTTGTCAAGGATTCTCCTCGCGTGCGCGCGTGCGCGACATTCTTAGTTATTGCGTTTTTGGGGGTTGTCTTATTTGTAAATAAATCGCTTTTTACTAAGATTTTAGCTTCTGAAAAAAACGCAGATTTTGTTTGGAACTTATGGGGGAAAATTATACCTTTGCCGCCGAGATGCAGAAATGCTCTCGATGTTCATAGCTCTTTGGGATAACTGTGTTTAGGCCTGAATATGTAACAGTTGGAGCTCCTACCCATTGGTTATGATAGTAAGAGACAATGATGATAATATAACCGTTTAAAAAGAAGGAAAACAATGAAGAAGATTTTGTTTTTGATAGCAGCGTGTGCTTTGTTCAGCAATGCGCATGCACAGAGGGTAGTAGCTCCAGAGCCTGAGTTCATTAATAGCTATTGCGTGCTGACGAGCGATTCTACCTATGATGTCCTGCCTAAGGAGAGTGGCAAGGTGGAGAAGCATCAGAGCAAGTTCTCCAAGTTCTCCAAGATTGCCGGTGCGGTGAGTGATCTCGGTTTTGCCGGTGGACTTGTGGGAGCCAGCACGGGCAGTTTGTCTGGTTTGGAGACCGGAGTGAGAGTGATGGGTACGGCTGCTGGTGTGGGCATGGCTGCAGATGCAGTGAACACTCTGGCTGGAGTTGAGGGTATGGATATTGCATTTGAAGGAGGACGTTCTGCCTATACTGTGAAGAAGTCTGGCAATGGTCTTCGCCTGCTTATCAAGGCGGAGAAGAATGAGGTGGATCCTATGGGTATTTACCGAATTGTACGATTCAAGGCTTCCAAGAAGGACAGACGAATTCAGTGGATGACCTTCAAGCCTTCATTGCTGGGTAGTTCAGATGCCAGGAAGAAGGGATTTCTGGCCTTCACGGGTCACAAGTATGGCAATCAGAGTTATCTGATAGATTTTCCTGCTTCTGAATTGGAGCCGGGTGAGTATGGTATCGTCTTCATGGCTGTGGCTTCTGCCCAGGAGATTCCTGTGGGGACTTTTAGTGTAATCAAGTAAAAGCGTTGGATTATGGAGATTTTATTTTTGTTGCTGTTGTTTGGAGTGCTTGGCAAGGGAACAACGAAGGCTGTGATGGGTGATGGCAAGAAAAGAAAGCCAAAGACCAATTGGGACAGGTTGAGTTACGAGCAGAAGGCTTGGCTTCATGATCATTCTTGATATTGTCATTAGGATCACTGACAGGGGAGTGGATGCCGCTACAAGCTATTTTACGTTTTTCTTCTCCCTTTGTCTTGCCATTGCTGTGGGATTGCTTATCTGGATCAATACCCCTCGGGGCAAGAAGTGGCTTGATGAACTTTAAATGGTAGGTTATGGTTCAAGAACGTAAGATTGCATTATTGGTGGATGCAGAGAATGTCTCTCATCATTGTATCGGGCAGGTGATGACAGCTGTCAAGAACAACCTGGGTGGCTTGGTTACTGTCAAGCGTATATATGCTGATTGGACCAAGCCCAATCTCTCCGCATGGAAGGCTGAGCTTCGAAAGCATGCCTTCCTTCCCATTCAGCAGTACTCCTTTACCTCTGGCAAGAACTCTACGGATTTTGCCCTGGTGATTGATGCTATGGATTTGCTTTATCAGAATGATATAGATGTGTTCTATATCGTATCCAGTGATAGTGATTTCACTAGACTGGCCATGCGCATCAGGGAGTCTGGGAAGATGGTGATTGGTATGGGAGAGAAGAAGACACCTGAGTCTTTTGTTAGGGCTTGTCACGATTACATCTTCTTTGACGGGAATCAGGATGCTTGCGGTTCTGCGTCCTCTGTTTCAAGTTCTCCTAGTGCTGATAGTAAGGAGAAAAGAAGTACTTCTCAGATGATGACTCCTGGGATCAGCCGGAATCTCATAGCCTTGTTAAGGGAGGTGGTCAGTGAGGCGGCAGAGAACGATGGTTGGTCTGAACTGGGGTGTGTGGCCAGTAGGCTTCATCTCAGGAAACCGGGCTTCAAGGTCAAGACCTATGGTTTCAGCAAGTTCATCAAGCTTATTGAGGCTTGCGGTGATTCTTTCCTTATTGACCTGGATCATCCTATCAGGAAGAAAAAGAAGACCATTCGGAAAGTTTGTTTGAAGAATCGGTAGAATTGTAGGAAATGGCTTGTTTAAGTGCAGGTCATTTTTTTTTTTGAATATTTTTGTTTGCTGCGCAGATAGGCTGCACAGAAATATCGTAATTTTGTGGGCAAATTTAATTTTTTAATTAGTATGGCAGATAAAAAGGAAGAATTAAGCAGTCATGTGGAGAACATATTCAAGCAGTATGTTCATCCTGGACTTTACATCTGTGATTTGGCCACAGGTGGTGGCAAGTCATATACTATTGGCAAGCTTACCTGTGAGTTTTATCCCAAGCATTTTGAACGCATCATCATCCTGTGTGTTCAGAACAAGCTTATTGAGGGTATGAACCGTGAGATTGAGAAGTTCATCGATCAGGATGGGGGACTTAAGAGTGATGAGAAGCTTATTGTCGAGAACAATGCCGAGGTGGTATTGAAGGCCTGTGGCAGTGGCTCCTTGAAGTCTTTGCTGGATGAAATGGTGTATCAGGTGGGTGAGCTTCGCAAGCATCATGCAGTGGGTAATCTGGAGGGCAAGATTCTGCAGGTCAGGAAATATGTAGCCAGTCTTGAAACTTGGGTAAGGATCTTGGAGGATGATCCTAACAATGCTTCTGCTAAGGAGGCTGTCAATGAAGTGGAGCAAAAAATCAGATATGCAATCAAGAATTTCTTCAATACCTACAAGCATCTTCTTCAAGCTGATGGTGTTGTAAAGAATGTGAGCATCAAGTATGTTTTGAAGCATTTTCCTTCGCTAGAGAAGGTATATCCTCAGGTAAACCTACATAGCAAGAAGGTCTTGCTCATGACGGTTCAAAAAGCGACGTATGGCATTGATCCAATTCTTTCTGAGAGTGTTCATCTCAAGAATTTCACGGATAAGCAGACCTTGATCATCGTTGATGAATCTGACCAGGCTGCTGTGGCCATGCGTGATGTCATCATTGAGCAGGCATGCAACAAGCTAGGGGGAGAGAACAGATACAGCAGGGGATATCTGGGCTACTTGCAATATTTGGACCTGGTGAATAGCCGGAACGAGCTTTCCACTGCCTACTACGATGATAAGCTTGTAGGAGCCCTTGAAAAGGGGCAGAGCATCATACAGGAGAATTGGAAGCGCAAGATGGGAAATGTGGTTCCTTACAAGAATATTTTCCTGAGAAGTTCTGAGCCGATTGATTCATATCGCAGGGGCGTGTTTTTTTCTGGTTCGCTCTTTAAGCTTGATATTGGCAGCGGTAAGGAGAAAGGACGCGCCTATATCTGTTACAAGCATGGAGAGAAAGAGTTTCGGTTGGGACACAGCCTGGATGGAGAAGACTTAAGGAAGGAGTTTCAAGTGGTGGTGCCATTGGATGACTTTCTGCGAATGGTAGGTGGCAATGTAACTGCTGTCAAAAAGCAGCTCTGCAATCTCATTCAGGAATCTCTGAAGCGCAGGCAGGAAGAATTCAGGATCATGGTAGATGACAAGGATCAGTATATGGGTTGGCCAACACAGGAACGTGAGACCCATACGCTGATGGCCCGTTTTGAAAGTGGGGCTGAGAAAATCATAGAACAGCAGCTACTTGACTACATGACCAATCGCAAGAACCTGGATATCATGGCTGATGACAAGAAGATCAAGATGGCGGACGACTCCTTCTACATGCAGGGGTGTCAGCTTTACCAGGAAGATATAGATGACAGGGACAGTGCACATCGTGTAAGGCTTTCTTGCAGGGAGATTACTACAACTCCTGAGAAGATTCTGTATAGTTTGGTGATTTCTGGTCAGGTGACCGTGGTTTTGTGCTCTGCCACTGCTTCAAGCAAGTCGGTCATCAGCAACCTGGATATTGATCATCTCAAGTTTGTATTGGGGGATCGTGTTCATACATTATCCGAGGAGGAAAGTGAGAAGTTTGATGCATTGGTGGCTGCCACTTATCCTAAGGGACATCGTGTTTATACCGAATCCCTTCAGCATTACCGCTATGCTGACAAAAGAAAGGAGAAGGTAAGGTTGCCGGATCATTATCGCAGGATGTTCTGTCAGGATGCGGTAGATGATGGATATGTTGATGAATGGTTCAAGCTTGCAAGAGAGCGTGTATACAAGACTGGTGGTGAGAGCAGTGATCCGACTTTTGATTTTTATCGCATCTATCAGTTCATAGAGGCCTATCACTGGTTCTACACGCATGATGATATTCACAGCATGCTGTTTTTCCAGAACAGGTCAGCAGTGAAGGACAAGGCCTTGATAACGCAGATGAGGGTATTGGCATGTCTCATAGACGGGTCTTACAAGGACCAGCTGAAGAGCGGGGATTTTGATGATGGGTTGCCTGAATGGGAAAATGAGCATCTTTTCATGTCCAACAACCTTCAGGAAGTGGAGAAAGTGGTGTTGAATGGTTTGAGTGATGGCAGCCTTTCAAAGGTGATGCTTGTGACTGCTTATGGCAGTTTCAAGGCAGGTGCCAACCTGCAATATCAGGTTCCTGAGGGCTTGGACTTTTTAAAGGGAGACAACTGGGAGAAAGATGAGTCTAAGCTCAAGAAGGATTGGGATGCCATTTATCTCCAAAGCCCTACTTCCTATCTGACCATGGATGGTGACAAGACAGGCTTGGCTGATGAACAGGGAATTTATCGGGTGATGATGTCTTTGATGATGCTCAAGGAACGTGGCTGGCTCTCTCCCAACCAGGTTAAAAGATGGTTGGATTGTGCCGTTTCCGGGGGTAAGCTCTACTTCCGTGAAGAGTCTGTAGCCAGGGACAAGGCCTCCTGGGCACTGACCATACTGGAGCAGGCTGTGGGCAGAATCTGCAGAACCAGGAATAAGCCTCATACTACCTACATTCTTTATGACGAGGATATGAAGGGCTACTTTATGAGAGTTGGTCTTCAAAAGTCGCAGACTATGGAGTTCAAGGCTTTGGTCAGCGATGTTGTGGCTCATTATGGTGAATCGGACATGGATATGTGTCGGGTGGATGCAGAAAAGCGAATGAATGACGCAGCTGAAGCCAGGAGAGCATTGAACAGGATGAGACGAAATGCTCTTCATTTTACTCCACATCCTTTTTCAGATGAAGAGGATTTTGATGAGGATGAGGAGCAAAATGGTATTCCATTCAGGGTCAGGAATGGTCAGATCATGAACCAATACTACAAGCAGGCCATTATTACCCAGCCTGTCATAGATAGTTTTGAAGAGCTGACGGAGAAGAGCAAGATAGTCACCTTCCTTCATAAGTGTTATGGGGATTGGCCAAGAAATGATCTTGGAGAGATAGAGGGCTCTTCGGTTTCTCCTTCGTCTGTCCGCTTGAATATATTGATGAAGAATGACGTGATTCGTGCTCATTTTGAGCAGAATGGTTATGCAACGGAATGGAAGCCTGGAGGTTTGATTCTACATCCGGAGATTTTGATGGCAGACTATGCCGGTGAGATTGGTGAAGAGGCATTCAGGGCATTGGTTCTCCGCTATACCCATTGTGATGAAGATGCTTTTGCACATTTTGGGGGAAGGGATTACGAGCTGGCTGACTTTGTCATCAATGATGCCGATGGCAACCACAAGGTAGCTTTTGATGTAAAAAACATGAATCCTCTTATTGAGCATAATGACAGAGAGGGTGATCTGGCTACTTCCAGGAAGCGAAAGATCAAGGAAGAAAGACTCGGCTGTCCTCTTTATACGGTCAACATGCTCAAGATGCCGGCTGACTCTATGGATTCACATGAGATTTGCGGGGTTATTGACAAGGAAGGTCATGTGATTCCTGAGGTAATGGAAAGGATTAAGAAACTCATAGAAAGTTAAATGATTATGGGAAGAAATTTATTTAGTACAGAAGAAATTCTGAAATTGCCTGTGACGACGAATAAATTGTCGGTTACTTGGGATGGTGGTGCTCTTTTCAAGAAGTACTCCATTGTTTCATACAGTATGAAAAGCAGGGATAAGGATCGTAAGAATCTATCTTATGAGCAGCTCTCTGACACCCCTGCCGTATCTGTAGCAGGCTTCTGGGCAAAGTATGGACAGTATGAACAAGGTTGTACCAAGTTCTTCGTACTTGTAAGAAGAGGTGATGAAAAGAAGGTGTTGGAGAGTCTTGGCAAGCAGGAAGATGTGGCTATGCGTCTCGATGACCTATCAGACTATAGTGAGTATCTGCAGAAAAGAATCATTGCATCCTTGGCTGTCAATTCGTTGGGCAAGCATGGCAAAAATGGCATGATGTATAACAATGGTCAGTTGTTGGTATGTGATGACAATAACTTTGGTATTCCTGCTTCGCGCCAGGAGCTTGTATGTTTGAAGCTAGAGGTAAATCAGTATATGAACCTCTCTGCCAAGACGGTTAGCTTTTCACATCCCAAGACCTTTGAAGACTTGAAACGCAGGAATAATTGTGTTTTCAAGATAGGTAAGGAGATGGATGGTACTCTTTGGCTCGGTAAGCCGCTTTGTCCATTTGTTGTCAAGCAGGGTAAGGAGAACGTCTATAACTTGGATGAGCTCTATATCCAGCAGAAGAGATTCAAGGCAACCCGCAATGTTGTCCCTTATTGGCCATTCGATTCGAAGAAATACAATCATGGCAAGTTGTTTGTGATCCGTCAGGTTGTGGATTTGATGAATGAGAAATTTGAGAATCTTCTTAAGCTCAGTTTCACTGACTATGATGTGTTGGATTTTCAGGAAGGAAGTCCGGAGAACAAAATGCTGAAAATGTTGGCGGAATACTTTAAGAACAAGGTTATAGGTTTCGAAGATCCATTCAAGACTCCAGCTTCCAAGAAGCAGATTGCTCTGCTCAAGAATTGTATGAAAGAGGGTATCGGTAATTCTTTGGCGTTTGCAAAAAGAGGGCAAGCACCGGATGTGGTGGTTGGATTGTGTCAGCCGGAAGATGATACTGAATATTCAAAGAGCAAGTATGGTAGCTCCATAGCCATTCAGCATCTGGTTCATTCTGGAAATGAAAAGCAAGATAAGATCATTAAGAGCATGTCTATTAGAATCTTGATGGAGTTGATGGTTAAGGATTGCAATATACATTGTCAGATGCCTCCAGTCTTAGGGGAAATGATGGAGGATTGGACGTTTTACAGTTTCAAGTCTAATAAGGATGTGGCTCATGGAGGATCTTTGTCTGCAGATATTGAAACCGGACACATGATTTTAAAGGCGTATGGCTTTTCTGACAAACAGGGAGTGGATTTCGATACATTCGTTTCCAATACCATTGGCTATGGTCCTACATCACGCATCAAAGGTTTTCGTGATTACAAGGTGATGGCCAAGGATGGAAACATGTATCTCATCGTGGATACGGAAGAAATTCCTATATTGGATGCTTCTTATATCGATGAAGTTTATGCCAGGTATCTGGATGAAGATGATAAGGAGATTCCTACGTTGTCAGTTTTCAAGAGAAAAGCCAATGGTTGCAATCATTGGTATCTTCGTGGCTACATGGGCTTTCATTTATGGAGGGCTGAAGGCTTGAACGGTGAAGGGGCTTACTCATACATATCTGGAAATAACAGTCATAGAATTCAATTCATTGCATCTCAGAAAATAGACAAGATGCCAAGAGTACGTCGTATCTTCATCCTTGAGAAAAAGCATCCTGATAGAGTTTGGGATGATATCCAGCAACTGAAGGTCATGTTACTGGTGGGCTTTGGTCGATGGGGTGAGCAGATGACTTATCCTTTCCCATTTAAGTTCTTGCAGGAGTATCTGGATAAGGAGAGCAAGGAAGCATATGAAAAGCATTGGAGTGAATTGTGATGTTTCAAGTTCCCTGTTGTAGTGATATAAGCAGGACCGGTCGAAAATTTCGACCGGTTCACGTCATTCGTTTGTTTCTCGGAAACGTATGTTCTTTCCTTTTATGGCAATAGACAGCTATACATAATGGGAGAAAATAGGATTCTTACAGCAATGAATTGAAGATTTTTCATGCAATTCAAAAAAAGTTGTATATTTGCAGCTGAAGACCATCTTTTTTCTGGTAGTGCAGATAGATTGCATAATGGCTTCCTGTTTTTGTACCTGGAAAGTATCATTCTGAATAAAGATGAGGAGCGCTACTGGATGACAGGTGGTAATACGGGGATGTTACCTATACGCATCATTCTTGAGATTTACCCAATATGCCATGGAACATCCGGAACAGAAGTTCTTGGTAACTCCTGTGGGTTGCGGTAACGCTGGATATACTCCTGAAGAGATGGCGCCTATACTCAAGGATGCTGCTTTCTTGGAGAATGAATATCTGCTTATCAGCTTCAGGAAGGTACTGATGAGGGAATATAACATCGTAAGTAAAAATATAAATCAAGAAGTATGAGTCAGTTTAAAGTACATGTTCAGTATATCATTTATGGTTGTTGTGGTATTGAGCTGTTGATTGGCAATAAGCTGATCAAGTGTGATGCCGGTTATGGTGGTCCTAATCCGTTGGCCTCTTTGATTGAAGCCTGCTTGGATTTTTCCATTGCCAAGAAAGAAGGTTATGAATCAGAAGATTACATCGAAGAGACGGAAACCACATGGGATGAAGAGCCGGGGGAGATGCATCTGGAGCTGAAATTATTAAAAAACGATATGGTCATCATGGATATACAGCAGAGGGACGATGAAAAGAACGTTCTTCAAGAATGGCATGAGGCAGTTCCTTATGAAGATTTCAAGGAGGCAATAGTGGCGGAGGGCTTTCGTGTGCTGAATGCATTCGGTATCCATGGTTACTATACAGCATGGTCCGATGGTGTTGATTTTCCTTTGGCTGCACTGCTCCATCTTACCGGTAAGCTTCAGTTAAATTGGGCTGGAGACAATTGCTTTACGAATTTGTCCAAGGAACTGGAATGTCTTTCAAGCTATATTGAGAAACTTCAAATCAAGGAAGAGACTCATTATGATGAGTGTAAGCTATATTACGAAGCGTGGCAACTGCAAAGTAGTGGCGATCCGTTTGGGGTAGGTGACAAAGTGGATTGGACTTGCGTTATGTCTGCAGAGTATAAAAATGCTCATGGTACCATCATTGATTTTGAAGAAGAGGATCATGGCTTTGC
>ERZ1023679.18-NODE-18-length-28967-cov-8.974405_pt1 | contig 28967 bp, 26 predicted proteins | sample MGYA00380344_ERZ1023679 | MGnify/ENA primary metagenome ERZ1023679 (study PRJEB33179, sample SAMN07448986) | human gut metagenome | biome: Human-gut; feature: Human associated habitat; material: Faeces | host: Homo sapiens | place: India: Bhopal | collected...
ACTTAGCAACAGCATTCTTTACAGCACTCACATCAATACCATTCGGAATCAAAGCAAGCTTATCATCCTTAGCAATGTGTTCACGCTCTGCCGAAGCCTTTTCTGCCTTAGAGATACAAACTATCTTGTCTGTGCAAGGAGATAACATTTTCTCCAAACACAGATATATTATACTTTTCAGTTTCATCTGATTAAAATTTACTTGATGTTAAAAGCCCAACCATGAGGATTGTAAACAACCTTACAATGTAAACCTATGGCAGCCATACGCCCTAAACCTCCAGCAAAACTGCTATGGCAATACAAGATGTCAGGATTAACCTTTTTGATTTCCTGGCGAATAGCTCTAACTTTGGCTATCACTTTCAAAGGTGAGAAAGATTGTGTAAGATCCATTTGCATCACACCATCCACAATCTTGCTATACAAACTTTCATCATAATTTCGAGAACAGATGAAATACTGCTTTATTCCCTTTTTCTCCAATCGTGGCAGGAGCATCTGGAGATAACGCTCTACGCCTCCCGCACATTCTGCTATATGCAAAATTCTCATATATTTATTTTTATCTAAATAATTCTCTTGCTAATTTTTCCAACTTTGTAAACTTATATAGGCTATAAACAAGTGTAATAACACATAAAACCGTTAGTATATTCATAACCCATAATGGTACAAAGTATCTTAATAGAAGTATTATCAATAATGTAAACAGGCATAACCCTATTATACTATAGGTTGTCTTTTGAAAGTATTTTTCTTGCTTACACCAATATTCATATTCATAAGGAACATGTTGTATAGGCTGATAAATTTCAGCAAAAAATGTCCCAGAGACATCACTAATAAGGCTCAAGGAAAACACTTGTTTATTATACTTCAGAGGAAACACTTCCTTAAGGCATTCCCTACCCAGTGTACAAAATTGTTCAGCCTTCCTCGTATCATACGAACAGTAATCTATCATATAATTCTGTTTTCTATCCCAATAATACCAAACATTATTGATGTCATTACAAATGTTTTCCAACTGTTTTGCAGTAAACTTTGACGCAGGATAATCTTGCCCAGACATAATGCACGGATAAGCATAATGTCCAAGTTTATCCATCAAGTCATTGAATTTGAAAACGTATTCGGCTTCATCCTTCTTTGTACCTTTATTTATAGAAAAATAAGTAGTAGCAGAAGATAAAAACTTGAAATAGTTACTCAATCGATGCATGAAAGGTTGCATAACAAAGTGATATCTTTCAATCACAGTTGCCCCAACATGTTGATTGTCTAAGAACAAAATGATAAATCCTCCGGTCAATAAAGCCGTAATAATTGATACTATTATTGAAACTTGTTCTTCCATTGCTGCATAATATGAAGTCATCGCCTTATCAAGGCAAAACCGAATCAAACCATCAATCATCACTTTATCTTTTCACTTCACCCACAATTTTCTTCACTAACATACGGAATAGCTTATAGATATCTAGCTGTAACATCATGATTCTAATATGCTTTTCCATATAATAAAATTGCTTAATACCGATGTCTTTCTTGAAACTCTTTTTACCCAAGCAACAAATTTCGAATATCAGGTATCATCTTTCGCAGTTCTTTTCTTATTTCTGCCACATCTAGAGTTTTATCACTTTGCCAAGATAACACTCTACCCCTTCGCACAAGATTTTTTTCCTTGATATAGCAAAAATCATACATATCATTTTCATACTCCATATAAAATTCATTTACACCTTTCAATGCATAATTATATGGAGCATAAAGTTCTGCTAATTGTAAATCAGAGAAGCCATACAACATCATTTCCTGTATTGCATTTAATGACCTATCTGAAAATAAGAAACGATAACATGCAAGTATTTTTGTCCATGCAGTTTGTGTAGGAATGTCATATTCCCCCTTCATCCATGTATTTCTTATCAGATTACAAACATCCATATCAAGAAACTCCTTACATCTTCTAACTGACATCTGCATAATTGTCGATGGAACAGAGAAACATTCTTCCTTGTTACTAGACAACTGCTGAACTACTCCCAAAACCTCATCTGTTTTACATATATCCAAGAGTTTAGCTTCAACTTGCCTATGCGCCTCTTCTTTTATAGAATACGAATAGGGCAAGGTATTCAGAAACTTATTCATATACCCCTCATAGTTCGCCTCCTTACCATAGAAATGGTGGAAGAGATGTTTGGCAATCTCGTAATCCATAACAAGGATTATCTTATCAAAGCCAAACTTGTTACCATAAGGAATCTCCGAATAATAGGGATTATCAACCTGAGAGGACAAGACATTCATGATGCGGAAGAGATGAGCTGGATCTATTCTGTCCAAATCTTCAATAATCAAAACAGACTTAGCCATCATCCGCTCCAAAGACTTCTGGATAAGATAAGTAAAGGCATCACATTCGCTGATACTACCCAACTTCCCATAAAATCCATTGAGGTAATCATCTACTACATGAAGAACATCTTGTTCTTTACGTTTTTCTTCAATCGTAGAAACAAGACCCTTCAGAGCCTTATACCCTTCTTTCAAACCTTTTACTGGAATGATTGAAGCAGCAAAGTCAGCCAGCTTTAATAAAGACTCTTTGTTGCATACCGCATCAAATATCTTATCATACCCCTCTTTAAAGTCATAGATACGATTATCCTTTATGAGTTGAAACAGAATATCACGCTTGATATACTCAATGACATCCCGATTCTCCTCAACCACGTAGTTTACAGGATGGAGAGTGATGAAATAGTAATCATTCTTCTTTTCATCATAGCTCTTCATGAACTCATTCAGAAAGTAAGACTTACCATCTCCAAACCTAGCAGAGAAGATGATTCTACTCTCATTCTCAAACACCTGCTTGAAGTCTTGAATATTTTGAGAAATATCAATTGTATCCATAAAAGATATAAGTTTACCTACACCTCATACAAGTCATAAGGAAAAGCATCTTCCTGACCTTTTCTTAGCTCATCCAGATTAGAAGGAAGAGATAAAGGAGTCATCATCATGCCTTCCTCAATTGTTTGCGCTACAGGATATTCATATCTTTTCGTACTATAATACCAATCATCATATTTTAGGAAATCAACTTTTGGTCTTAACAGTACAGCTGGTACACCATAAGACTCTGCTAAAATGATACCATGTAGAGAAGAAGAAATGATTTTCTCACAACTCAATAGTTTATGGATAAAATCCTTGTAATCAGCAGTACAAATATCTATAACTATCAAATCGTCTCTATCTGCTACAGGAATCACTTGATCTTTATGCATAACAACACCATACTTATACTTCTTTTCAACCTTGTCAGAAGGTGTATATATTTCTGGCATAAATATAGCAGGATCACCATATACGGCTGGAGCTTCAAAGCCATAATCGGCAAGATATGTTCTCGTAAAAGGACCACGAACAGAACGTATATCCAATTTACGACCATTCAAACGGTATCCTAAACGTGCATTTAAAATGCCACTTCCCCAAACAGTACCATCTTGAATGCCGGCTGTTATCACACTACCAACAGCAAAGAGATGTTTGATTCCATGCACTTTCTTATCAGAATCTATTTTTTTCTTTGATAACAAATGATTCACAATAACAGGAGTTAATGTGTCACCAAGATTATCAGACTCCAACCAATAATCCAAATTTACTCTATCTTTCTTAGCAAAATTGGTAACATTGAATAGCATGAATCTATTACGAAAAGGAAATAATCCCTTCATAAGAATCTTCTTAGGACCTTCCCCTAAGATTTCCTTTATTTTCAGATTTAATTTATTTGTGTTCATTTCTCTTCTGTATTACATTGCAAAAATCAGCATAAATACCATCTTGTATTTTCTGAATCTGGTGATTTCTAAGACCACATCTCCAAGCTTTTTCCTCATATTCTTTTACTAAATTCGGTTGAGTAAGCAATCGATTGATTTGATCTTTTATCTTATGTATATCGGTCTCAACAATGGCAGCATCATTATCTTTAAGATATCTGATAGACCCTGTATCACCGCCAAGTGCAAATATACAACGAGCATTATAGAAATAATCAACAAGTTTCGTTGAAAAAGAAAGTCTAAAGAACAATCTATCCTTCAAAGATGCCGGCTCTACATGAACCAAGACATCAGCCGATTTCATTGTAGGGAGCACATCTTTATTATCTACAGGAGGCATCAAATGAGAATCACCAGAATTTAAAGCCTTTACCATAGCATCTGTTTTAGGGGACATTGAATAAACAAACATCTCTGCCTTTTTCCCAACCTGGTTCAGTTCATTAATAGCTTCTGCAATTTTACCTAATACTTGCCATCTACCAGAACCCAAGTTACCCATATAGACAAATTTCAAAGGAACAGTTGCATCCTTAATATCAGGTATTTGACCAAATTCATATCCTTTATAAAGCACTTTGAATTCTTTGTTGAAATAACCGGCATACTCATCACACATAGTTTGCGTTATTCCATAAAGAAAACTACTCTGCTTAGCACACTTTCTAATAGCATGGCGTTCTACAAATGTTTTAATCCAAAAGAAAGGAGAAAAAGATACCTTCTTTAAAGAATAATGGTCGTCCCAAGGATATGTGACAAGAGGAATATTGAACTTTTGGCTAACATACCTCATTAAATTATTTGAAACAGGTACTCTACCTAAAGGACCAAAAATCAAATCTGGCTGAAAATCCGAAACAAATTTATCCAAAGCTTCAGATTTCCACTTACCCAATATTCCTATCATATCCTGAGCAAGAAGCATAGAATCCCATCGCATACTTCTAGCCTTATTATACCTTTTAGAAAAATCTTTTTTCTGACCTTTCACAGGAACAACTTCACATCCTATAACATTGCGCGCAAAAATGCTCTTAGCCAATTGCTTTTCTGATATATTGAAAAAACGTCCAACAATATCATTATCTGGAACATCCTCTCTGAAATAGATATTAGCAAACTCCATTCTGTCCTCCATACCTTTAAAAATATTAGATAAAGTATTACCCACACTAATATCATTACTCCATGGAAGATATGTAACCACTAAAACTTTTATCTTTCTTTCCATTAGCTTTATACTAATTCGTTTTTACACCTATTATAAAAACTCACCAATGTTCGGCAGACATATAAATCAATAGTTCAACATGAAACTATTTAGATGAATACCTTCGGGAGTCTTCAATTCCTCATTTATTCCGTAAACCAATCCGGCTTTAATACCTCAGGATAATTCCTCTCTCTATATTCTTTCAATAGTTTCAAATAATAATCATAGAAATCTCCATAAGTGTCAAAAGGACCTACTTTCATATCCTCTTCTATTGTATAACCACCATAAACCAGCAACCACATCCTAATAGCGCATCCCACATATCCCCACAATATATCCTCATAAGGAAGTTCCAACTTATTCATGATATTGTCTATCCTCACATCCATATGAGGATGAGCACCATCACTGCATATTGTATCTTGCCCCATAAGCAATAAAGAACACAGTACATTGGCAATACCAACTTTATAAGTAAAACCATTACCTGTATCAAATTCAGAAGAAATAAAAGACAATGCCGTTTCGTCTGCGCTCATCTCGTCTTCGAGAGTTACTTCTTGATTGGCGGCATAATGTGTATGCCCCAAAAAGTTATGAGCAAACTCATGTGCCATGATAAAACACATACCACCGACGTAAATTCCATTAGCATTACCTATCTCTTTCTTAAAGGCTTGCGGATCACAAATGTTCGGAATCTGCGTAAACGATTCTCGTTCTACTCGAAACATAAGTTGCCTTGCCCTAAAGAATGTATCTTTAGCAAAACTAACGGCCTCCATATTGGACTTGAAACCATTTATATTAGTTCCAACAGCATTCATCATCGGTATCTGAACTATATTATCAAAATAGGTACTCAAATATAATCCAACCGACCACATGAACTGTCCGAAAGTCAAAGAGAAGGTTATCTGATATTTTTCATCAACTTCTCTTATTTCCGCGACATTACGAATTCGGTCTCGTTCTTCCTCAAACAGGATCTCATTAGATAAATCATTCGTATTAACATCTATATACATTGATTTATACAAATTTTCAATGCTTAGCACAGATTCAATAACTTGCTGATTTAAAGCCTGAACAGGAAGAAATATCTTACTATAATCAAACATAGACAATTCTATAGGATAAGACATAATCTACTTCGTTTTAGTCAACTGTTTATACAACTCAATATACTTACCATACTGAATCTCCTTATTATAATCACTCTCTGCTTTCTTTCTGCAAGCATCAACATATTGCACTTTTCCTTTGTTCAGAATTGATCTGATTGAAGAAAGGAGAGCATCTAAATCACCTTTATCCACAGCCAATCCTGTTTCTGAAGTTATAACCTCAGCACTACCACCAGTATTAAAAGTTACGATAGGAGTACCACATGCCAAAGCCTCCAAGTTAGTTGTAGGAAAATTATCTTCAAGAGTAGGATTGATAAAGACATCCGCCTCTGAATATAAACCAACAAGTTCATCAGGTGTTTTAGTACGCTGGATACCTATAACCTTATTAGTTGTAGGCAACAAGGCTTCTTGTCCTTTTTCCAATCCAACAAGTACCAAGACCTCATCATCATTAAGCAATGATGGTAGCTTCAGAAGATAATCTTTACCTTTTCTTGTGGCAAGACCGCCAGCAACTGCTAATATCATTTTTCGGTTGCCAATGTCATATTCCTCTCGCACTTTAGACTTAACGGGATGGAATACCGACATATCAACACCATTGTTAATCACCACGCATCGTTTATCCTTCAGGAAGGACTGTTGCTGTAGGTCACAAAGCCATTGCGAAGGAGAAACAAAGGTGATATTTAATGGAGCAAATAATTCTTTCTTCATTCTATAGTTCCAAGAAGAAGGGTCTATTGGTGCGAATGTCTTTGGATAATCTCTTAGACTAGGACAATGATTGCATCCTGTTTTCCATTTTTCACAACCAGAATAATCGAAGTAGGCACAATGACCAGTAAACGTCCAGCAGTCATGCATTGTCAATACACATGGAATGTTCTTATCAGCTATATATCTTAATAGCATTCGAATATTTACATAATGATTGTGGATATTATGCATGTGAATAATGTCAGGCTTGATTTCATCTATCCAAGCCAGAAGCCTTTTGGTCTCACGTTTGTCGTTGAAGCCATGATGACCAGTGGCCTTTGTCCAAAGCTTACTAATGAAAAGTTCTCTATCAGATTCTATCCGATAAACGGTATCCTTTTCATTATTCTTTGGATCATAGCCAAAGCCAAATGCTACATAACTTTCTATCCCGTTAGTCTCCATCACTTTCTTTAAATCGAAAGTGATACGCCCGGTGGATCCACCATTATAATAGCGGGTATTAATTTGAAGTACTTTCATAACAGTTTAGTTTCTTTTGGAAGATGGTACTATCTTTTTTACAATAAAAATAAGAACACAATATATTAGAATTTGATTCAAATTGGCTCTAGTAAACACATAACCCATGCTTGAAAAGATTCCATTTGCATTTAAAAAAAACATCCAATATCTTCTAAATATAATCAATATAGGTATCGGAATAATTAACAATCCATTTTTTATATTTACAAATGACATTAAAAAATAAAAAACAATGATATAAGTTATAAATGCAACTAAATAATAATAGTAACCAAACATCCATAAACCTATACCTGTTTCACCACCGACCTTACAGCCAAATAAAGAGTAACGATTTTCTCCAAAATTCAATACCACCATATGATCAACAGCAGTTCCTATAAAATTTTTATCTAAACCAACCCAATCGACTATGAAAGATGGCAATTCATTAATCCAAAATTCTTTATAATAAGATTGACCTTTCTCGCTACCAAATCCACTTTTTTGAGCATTATATATAGTTGCATCAATTGTTCTCAAATTACAGAAACGATCCAAGAAAATATTATCAACATAATATTCAGACCACCCCATACCATTATTACCACTATTGTCTGAAAGAGCAAGAGAAGCTTGATAGGTTGTATGCAACAATTCTTTGTCGTTATATAGTTTTAAAACATCATCAAAAGTTTCTATTGGAGACTGAGAATTTCGAATTTGCCTATTTAAAATCATAGCTGTTGCAAAATCAGCAACTGGACCTGTCACTAAATATGCAAGCAATATACCAAAAACTGTTGTTTTAAAATTTAATATTTTTTTATTCCTATATAAAGCTTTAAATAAATACAATCCACCTAATGAAACAAGGGCACCAAACATCAATTCTCTTTTTGTTGTAGCAGCACCCAATAGCATCAAAAAGATAAGATATAGAATAATGTATTTTTTACTTGTTGTTGTATTCTCTACAGAATAAAAACTTTTAAAAAACAAACATATTGGTGCAAAACTTAAAGCAGACAGAGATTTGGAAATAATCTGCAAAGTATTTCCTGTACTTTGATACTCTTGCTCTACACCTTGAGCACTAATCTCCAAACACAAAAAAGCTAAACCAATTAAACCTATAGTCCATATTTGTGCATCGGACAAAGAACTCATATAGCCAACTTTATTAAGAATTCTATTAATACAATTGGCAGGTCTATAAATACGTCTTGCAACTCCAAAAGAAGCGATTATAACAACTATATTAATAACTTGATTGGTATAGGTTAAATATGGAACTTGAAAGTTAAAAGATAATGGCTTCATTTCTATTAAAGTCACCCATAATGGTAGAAAACAATAGCATATGCCAAGACTGAAAATAGTAATAACAGGAAGAGGGTATTTAACTAGCAATGTATATTTCGTAATAAATGTCGAAATCAGCATCCACCCCAGTAACAAACATAAACAGCCATATATGTTTTCAAACTCTGGATGGAATATTGCTTCACCAATAATAGCAACTAATAATAATTTTGTTATAATACCAGATATTTTATCAAACAAATTATCCATAACATCTACTTTTTCTTCAATAAATATTCGTATCCGAAAATTATAGTGTCTCGAAAACCCAAATTTAATTCTTTATGAACAAAATATGGCCAATACCAGAAATTATAAATACACTGACTGACAACTTGAGCTAAGACAATCCCCCAAACACCCAAATGCAACGGCCCCATAAATATGATGTATAAGATTAGACATAAAAATGAAGATACAACAAAAGACTTCATATATATCAATCTATTAGTACAAGATAGATACGAGGAATAACAGTTTCTAAACCGCAAAATAAATTGATTGAGGAATATTCCTAATAATAATGGTGTACTCACAACAACACCAGGTTTAATATATTTTAAAATTGGCAAACCAACCAATAATGTTAATATAATCCCTAATCCCATTAACAACGTCAAGGTAAAAAGAATTGCTGCCATACTATGCTTCATCTTATCCATATCCCTATTTAAATATGCTGCTTGCATATAAGGTTGATAAACACCATATAAAGTGGCGGATAAAGTGGCAACAGCATTGGCTATCTGCAATGACAAAGAATAAGATCCCGTTTGTTTAAGAGTAAGGTAAAAGGAACAAATTATTACACTGGCTTGTTCTGACAAATAGATAGATATTTGAATCAAACCCTCACGCCAAGCATTATACCACATTGTGGTTAACAGTTGTTTAGAAGCCTTCTTGTCAAAGGGACAATAATATTTTTTCAGTTTTTCCCCAATATTCTCATATCTATAAAAATAGAATTTACCCAACTGTCGATAAATGAAACCAAAAATAAAATAAGCAAGTGCAACTCCCACTATTCCAAAGCCCAAATACAAGAATGTAATCGTCAATACGATTTGAATCGTTTTAGATACAACTCTATTTTTTTGGGCTTGAAAAACATTGCCAACACCCCTTAGAAAAGAATCAAAATAATTATAATAAAGATTTAAAAAAACACTTAGAGTATAAATTATCCATGCATAATAATGTGTATAGCCATCAATATTCTGTGTTATTTTATAAATATACAAAGAGCCAATAGTCAACATTAAAATCAAAACACCTATAGAAATAAACATATAAATCCTTCTACAAGTATTTAGTATATTATTCATTAAACAGAAGTCGGGCTCAGAATTCTCAAAATATTCAGCCCCTATTTTTTGAATTCGTTTAGCTCCACTCCAACAATATGTTATGTTTCTTGCAAATGTGGGAGCAAAACCGAAATCTGAAAGCGTAGCTATTGCTCCTATACTGACAAATACATACCATAATCCCAACATTTCTCCGCTTAGATAATAGATGATAAACGGAACTACCACAATATTTGAAGACATTGATATCAAAATACTTAAATAGCTCCAAATTACATCCTTATTTTTTACTTTAACATCCATATATTTTAACAAAAATACAATAATTAATCCTATTTAAATAAAATCAAAAATCGTTTTACAGAGTAAATCTGATATTGCATCAAATGAATATTCTTCTAAAATATACTGCTGAAGTTCTGGTTGGCTAAAACCATTATCAAGAGCTTTGAGAATTGCAGAACCTATTTCATCAACATCATAGGGAGATACAAGGATAGCTCTGCCAGAATAATAATCTTTTGGTGCTCCCAAATTTGTTAGAACTATTTCGGCGCCGTATGCAGCAGCTTCCATCGCAACCATTCCTACACCTTCTATCAAACTTGGAAGAGCAAAAACTTTTGCCCGCTTATAATACTCTTTCAACTCTGTCTCAGAAAGATAACCAACATATTCTATATTTTCTTCACCGTCAATCAAATCCATCAACCACTTTTCTTGCTCAATACCATTGAAAGATCCTGCAAGTTTTAGTTGAAATTTATATTTCTTTGCGGCTTCTACCAACCTAGCTACGTTCTTACCTGCTGTTGCCAAACGACTAACATGAAAACAGAAACGTTCCTTTTCTGCTAAATTAACAGGTGGAATATCCTCTTTAAAACGAAGGGATAGCGGTACTATCTTAACTTTTGAAGGATTTATATGCAATCCTTCTGTTAAAAATCTTTTTTCGTGTTCGGATCTTACCAAGAAAAGACTAAATTGATTTCGACAATAATATAATTCATGAAGTGCTTTTCTCCATGATAATCTCACCGAGCCAATATACTTAGCTCTGAATCCAAATTCTTTAGGAGATCCTGTAAAATCGATTATAGGCGCAATTGCAAATTTTATATGAGGAAATTTATGAAGACCATTTATAAAGTCTAAAACTAAAGGACCTAATCCCAAAAATATAAGCATATCAAAAGAATTCCAATCTTCATAACCCCAAGTTGAAATCTGTACAACTTCATTATTCCTTGATTCGAGTGATTCTTTCCACATTCTAGCTTGCACAACAATGCCTCCCTGATATGATATGGTTGCCCCAGGGAGTATCAATCCAATTTTCATATTATAATTATTTAATATTAACAAATAATTTCATTATTCTTTGATCAGCCATTATCTTCTCAATTTCACCTATATAAGGCGAACCACTTTTTTTAATAATCGGATAATATAACGGCAACAATGTATGAATCCTTGTCTTCTTATAGATATATCCATTATAAAAGCTTGTACTACAAAGGAATGTATATATATCTTTAAAATTCAATAACTGCAAGTAATATTCAACAGGAACATTTATTGTCTGCGAAATAACTCTATACTTGAATCCTAAATCACTAAAAACTTTTAAAATTTCCTTCTGCTTGAAAGCGTTTTCTCTCGGATGAAATTTAATCAAAATAACATTATCCTTACTCAAATCTGAGAAGGCTATTCTTATGGTTTCTAATTCCATTTTATAAGAATCAGAAGAGGTTTCATCTAAGGGTTCTGATAAGAACAAAATCACATTATTTAAGTTAATATTTGACACCTCTTCAGAAATTATTGACTTAAGTTTGTCGGATAACAGAAGTGAAGGGTGAATTATAACATCAAAATTCTCCTTATAATATGGAACAAAACTATACCTCTTATTTATTGGCAACAATGAATAATCCATTGTTTTAAAGTATATCCATTTACCAAAACATAGTCCCCAATACCTTTTATATATTAATAAATCAGAAATTATTGATTTTGATAAACGATACAAGTAATTCCCGTAAGAAGCACAATGACCTAAATTAACATAATGCGAAGAACCTTCTTCAAAAAAATTAACGTGTAAACCACGTTTTGAATATACAAACGACAACAGTTGATAACTGCGATTATTCATATCACCAAAATAGATGTCCGATATATTGTTACGTTTAATGATTTCTTTTATATATGTATCCGTCTTTTTAATCTCTTTATTTGTATGTAAAATATTTCTGAAATCTATTTGAGGCCAAGATGCAATATTCTCAATAAAAAAGCATGATTTCCACATACTATCTATACGAATGATATTGTATATATTCAAAAAATGCTCATTTTTACCTATATATCCATATACCATACAATTATTTTTCAATTTCTGATCATGTATAAGCTGCTGTGCAACAAACAGCTGAAATGGAGTATGGATAAAAAACAGATTACCTGTTACGTCATTTAGTGCATTTTCACTCTCATTCTTCATCATTTCTAATGTATAATTAATAAAGTTTTTTACTATTGATTCTTCCTTCAATAAGCATGCAAAGTGTGCCTATAAGATATTGACATTAGGCTACTTTTTCTAAATCTTCCAGTAAACATAAGTAATTCATGGAGCCGTATTGCATAACCATCAATTCTGCAAACATGTTATTAACAGGCATGTCAGGGAGTGTTCCCTGACTATGCTGCTTCCATTTACCTAGAACTAGCTTATCTCACAAATAGACAAAGATATATTAATCGCATCACTAGGACTTACAGTGATGTTCTGAAATTGTATATATAAACCAGCAACTACAAGAAATAGAATAAAATTTATTTTTTGATATGCTTTACCAACTCATTCGCCTTCTTATATTCCTCATGACTACCGATATCAAGCCAATAGCCTGTAATCGGATAACGGATGACGGTCTTGCCAGCTGCTACCGCATCATTCATCAAGTCAGTGGCATTATAGAAGGTATTCTTTGGCATATTCTCCAAAAGCTCACGTTTAATGAGATAGATACCTGCATTTGCAAAGTAATTATATATAGGTTTCTCCTTCACACCTTTGATATTTCTGCCTTCCAATTCGAAAATACCATAAGGTACAGAAATAGAATATGGTACTGCAGCTACAGACATGTCTGCATCATGTTCCTTGAAGTGAAGATAGAAATCCTCATAATCAATATTTGTAAAGAGATCGGAGTTCATTACAAGTACCACATCATTATAGAACTTGGTAACAAACTGAGTTGCGCCCATTGTTCCCAGGAATTGTGGCTCTTTGATACAATCAATCTTTACGCCATTCACAGGTTCTGCAAAATGCTCCTCCAACTGTTCATGAAGATAATTGACAGTAACAGAGATATGCTTGATACCATTCTTCATCAAGCTGTCAATATTGTAATCAATAATAGATTTACCACCTACAGGGAGGAGAGGCTTTGGTGTTGTCTCTGTCAATGGACGAAGGCGAACACCTTTGCCACCAGCCATAAGAACTGCATCAACAGGCAAAAGAGACTTCTGTTGTTTGAAATTAAGAACGTCAACTATATGCTTATCTGCATCTATTACAGGTAATAAAGAAATTCCTAAATCCTTGCATTTATGAATATTCTTAATATCTATACACTCAGCCTGCAAATATATATATTGCTTATTTGCAATATCCAGGACTGATTGTTCCAAACTTATACCGGAAACAAGACTTCTGCGAATATCTCCATCTGTCAAAGTACCCTTCAATTCTCCTTCATTAGAAACAACAAAAAGGGTCAAAGCATCCTCCGCATCAAAGCAATTTAAACACTTCAATGCAGATAGAATGCTTTCTGAAGAATTGATGATATATTTATCAAATTTATTCATCGACATTATTTGCTAGAGTTCAACATCAACAATACACTGATTGCCATATTTGTCATTTCCTGCAACCTTTACACACTCCAGTTGATCAACAGGTATTGTATATGCATCAAATACATAACTAAAAGACTTACCAGTTTCCTGAAAATCGAAGTTGTCATGGAAATATTCACCACATTTTGTCTTGATAGCTAAATATGGCTGAGGACCGAAGAGTTCTCCATTCTGAACCTCTACATGAAGAATATTTTCCTTCATCGTGGCTTTCAAAGATAGTTTATTCTTTTCTATTTCTTCTTTTGAATATCCTATTACATGACGGAAAGCATCAACAGTTTCTGAGAACTTAAATTTCACATCAGGATGTCTTTCTATTACTACTTGAAGCTTCTCGCGGAAATCATCAACTTCAACAGACATCTCACGCCAATCATGATCAGTAATTCCTAAATATACATTTTCTCCATTCTCTGCTTTAACAAAGGCTTTCTCAATCTCTTCAACCGTAATATTACGATGACGAGATTTCATATTCAAGATGCGAGCTAACCATCTATGCATATTACCAGGCTTACGCCAATCATAAAAATCAGGATGATAAAGGCTCCAGTCTGAAGGTGCGTTTCTCCAATCACCATATCTACCATCTACCAAATCTCTTTGACCGGTAGGCTGATGATCTGCATCTACAGACTGACAAGATGGGTCAAATGGCATCCACTGCTCCAAGAAGAAGTTTGCATCTATTCTTTCAGTATGGAAACCTGCACGGTTAACAACAGGGAACATATCACGGTCGAGCAAACGATGTGTGATAATATCCAAAATGACAGGCATAGAATTATCATAGGAAGTGGCAGGGATATTAGCTTCCTTTCGGAAAGGAATAGGATGGAAATGCCAATGAATAGCATCCATATCAGAACCTGTAACTTTAATCATGTACTTATAAAAATCAAGTACATTGTGATAGCCATAATCTCTATGACGAGGATTAACATTACCAAAACCAACATGATCCATTATATGCCAGTTATAAACCCAACCTCCTCCGAAGGAGTCTAGCATCTGATTTCGGAAATCCTTACTCATAATTCGATAGAGCATCTCTTCTATCATGCCCCAATTGCGCTTAAAACCAACAGTATGTGGATCTACGGTTAATGCTAAACTCTCCTTAATTTCATCAGGAACCTCTATCTTACCTTCCTGCAATAATTTGAGATTTTCATAAGTTGGCTCCAGTTTAATACCGAAGATTAAATCCAAACGATTGAACAACTCTTCTATAATTTCCCATAAAGGACCTTCTGTGTCAATATGATGACATATATAAACAATACCTTTTTCCATTATTTCCAACATTTAGCTAATTCTATTACTTCTTTATATTCTTCCTTTTTCCCAAAGAGATAATTGGCTATCACCTGCATCAACTCATAATCCTCCTCTGAATCAATATCAAGAATACCAGTATCTGCCATTACCACTGCATCACAATTGGAATTGAAGAAAGTCGCCTGTTCCTTAGTTTCCAGTGCATTTGGAGAATAAGCATAAATTGAGGCATTCATATCATAGAATGCAGGAGCTTCCTGGCGAGTTGTGAAATTAGAAGCTATAGCCTTACAAAAGAAACCATTCTCTTCTTTCACCATATTGAAATATGGGTTACGACGAGATGGTGCTACGGAATAAACAACGTCAACATCATTACGAGAAGCCTTCTTGTCTATAGCATTCTTAATGTCTTGTACTGTACGAAGCGGAGAAGTTATATCCAAATCTACAACAATATCATATTCTTTATGAAATAAATTCTTTGCTCGCTTTAAACAATCTAAAATAACAGCAACCTTAGGAACACGGTCACCAGCCAAGCTCTCATCACGTTCAAACACACTAACGTTGAGTGCATTGACTTGCTTTACCAATGCCATCAAATCCTTGCTGTCGGTATTTAAAACAATATCAACATGATCTTCAGGCTTTATGTATTTCTTGATATACAAGCAAATACCTGCCATTGAATACCATACTAAAGGAATGTCAAGAAAGTCTCTGGCATTCTTACCTTTTACTCCTTTTGAGCCTGCTCTGCCGCAGAGTGTAAATAAAATATCCATATTATATCTTCTTTAAATAATACCTCTTGTTAATTTCAGTACCTGATAAGCATGACGTACATCACTGTCATTCTCTATCTTTCCATCAATGATATCAAAGAAATGTTTGATCTCTGCCAGTTGAAATGAATTTCTTTCAGCATTCAGAACGATTTCTTTTCCTTCTTTTAGATAATGAATAGTACCTTCTGCAATATCACAATGAATCGTTTCTTCTGGGAGGAATAAATCCAAGGAACGCAAAGTCTTTCTACCGAAGTAATCAAGATGCAGCTCTATGGTTGCAGTCTTAGTCTTTGCTATATAGATAGCTATATCGTCGCTATTTATTTCCAATGAAGAAATCTGATCCTGGATAGAAAAGACTTTGCTAGGCATTCCGAAGAAGTGAGTAAGATAATCCCATTCATGAATCAGATCTATCCCAACTCCTCCACCCATTTCTCGATGAGCACTATAGCATTTTCTGTAATCCTGACCAGGTCTCCAATCAGGAAGATAACTTGAAGATATAGCTCTTACAGCAATCGCCTTACTATAATCAATATGATTCTTCACATATTGAAGAACCGGATTATAACGTAATGGGCAAGCTACATATGCTGGAATACCCTTCAAGCTATCAAGTATGCTTTCATCTACATCAGTAGAATCAAAGATAGGCTTTTCAATAAAGAATGATTTGGAATGACCTATAAACTTTCTGATTGTATCATAATGCATGGAAGTTGGATTGGTAATGAATACCACATCATACACCAAACCATCTGCAACCGGTGCATCATATAAGATTTGCTGATGTGCTTTCTCAACAATTTCCTGTGGTAACTCATGTAATAAGTTACTACGATACAAATCTATCTCATAGCAATCACCTCGCTCTTCAAGAAAAGTGCATACATTATTGAAATGTCGCTTACCAATTGAACCTAGACCTATAAAAGCAATTTTATATTGTCTCATATTTTAAAGCTTTAAAAGACGTGAGCTATTTTTCTATAACATTTATCCAATCCAGCAAAGCCTTATCTTTCTCAAAGTTCCATGCAGGTTTATAATTAGAGTCAGCAATCTGCTTTAAATAGGCATTAATCTCCTCTCGATAAGGATTTTCAGTGATAAATGCAGCATAACCATCAACATGTTCTGATGCATCGTCAAATGTGATATTCTCCTCTTTCTTCGTTTCAATATGATACTCATTCAGAGAATCGGCTGTACCATTCCAAGATAATTGCAGCTCTTCTCCATAAACATCTATATGGCGATATGGCTTACGAGAAACTACGTCAACAGCAAAGACACCCTTTGCGCCAGTCTCATGCTCCAACATGATGAGATAATTATCGTCATAATCAATATTGAGTTGAGTATTCTTACTCTTCATCGAACAAACATTTTTTATAGGACCAAATGCCGTAACTATCCAAGGCAAATCAATTGCCATAATCTCTCGACAGCCATTAGTACGTGGATTACCTATAAAATAGTTGTTATAGCTCTCCCAAGGATGCCAATCTGGAAGATATTGACCAACATGATAGATATAATTAACAGGACATTTTGCCTCATGTACCTTCTCTATGATGGTCTGTGTTTCTTTTCTATATAAGAATGTGGAAGAGAGAAAAAGAACCTTACCCTTCTCCTTTGCCAAAGCTATATTCTCATCATAGCCATCCTGAACCAAATTGATTTCTGTAAAGACATGAAGATTATGATTCAAACAGTCCTTAATAATAACTGCATGTGAAAGTGGTGAAGTACTGATAATGGCGGCCTCGATAGGTTCTACCTTACAAACTTCATCGATACTAGCAAAGCATTTGATACCAAACTTATCTTCAACTTCCTTGCAACGTTGTTCTTGAGTATCTATTCCATAAATCTCAACATCCTTGTGCTCACTCAACAAACGAATTCTACGTTTGCCCATTGACCCAAGTCCTATTACTATTACCTTCATATATTATAAGTCATAAAAAGTTTTCAAATTCAAACCAGCCAACACAACATTTTTGAGTTTCTGATATATCAAGTTAGCTGTATCTGGTTTGGCATACGGATTTTCATAAGTCTTTGCTGCCTTTTGCATCTCTTCGGATAAACAAAGCTTAAGACCTGCTATTACCTCATCCTTTGAAGTACCACAATTAACAACACTCTTAGAGGCAAGTCTTCCCTTCTGTCTATCTCCAATATTTAAGGTTGGAATACCAAATGAAGGAACTTCAATGATTCCACTAGAGGAGTTGCCAACTGCTGCCTTTACAAACTGAAGGGTCGAAAGATAGCGCTTTAATCCCAAAGATGTATAAGCCTTTGCACTATTAGAATGCTTCTCCACATAATTCTCTACAGCCAAAGCTATAGCATCCCTTCCTGTATCAGAGTTTGGCATAGTGAAGATTACTTTCAGATCTTTGAACTGATCTAAAGCATCCAAAAACTCACGAATGTCTTTAGCAGGATCACCACCAAGGGTAACAGGATGATAAGTAACAAGAATTGTTTGTTTATCTATCTTGAAATCCAAGGATACTTCAAGTTCATCTTTCGTCATCAAAGGCACTGCCTTGATATTTTCTACCCCTAAAGAACCTACATCAAAAACTCTAGATGGTTGTTCTCCCATCTGGATAACTCGATGGCGATATTCTTCACAAGAAGTAAAATGCAAAGATGACATCTTTGTCACTGAATGACGGATGGCATCATCGAATGCGCCTTCAGTAACTTCTCCACCATGAATATGAGCAATAGGAATACGAAGAATCAACGCTACCTGAGCAGCAACTAGAATCTCATATCTATCACCTAAGAGTACGAGAATATCAGGTTTAAGCTCTGACAAGGCATCATTCATACCTTGCATCTCTTCTGCCATTGATGAAATAATTCCATGGGCATCATCAGATGGTTTATGCATATAGACCTTTTTATCTATAGTGAAACCATCTTTCTCTATCTCTTTATAGGTTTCTCCATATTCAGGCATCAGGTGCATATTGGTGGCAATGACTTGGAGCTGTAAATCTTTATCCTCTTTGACTAATCTCATCAATCGACTCAACAAGCCATATTCAGCACGAGTGCCAGTTACAAAACAAATCTTTCTCATAATTGTATTTGCTCGTCAGGTTGATAATCTTTAATTGCTTTTGTACCTACAACTTCTTCCCAACGCATAGGTGTAATACCAGTGCCAGGACGCTTAACTGCTAAGTTATCATCGGATAATGTTTCACCTTTTTTTATAAAGGTACTTGCCACAATACTCTTGCGAGCTACAGCTATGTTGGCACGTTCTGAATCAGAAACCTGTTTTATACCGGTTCCCAGAGCCTGCTCTATATTACGGATAGCGTGAACCATAGCCTTAAGTTCTTGCGGCTCCAAAGAGGCTTTGTGATCAGGACCAACCATATTTCTATCAAGAGTGAAATGCTTTTCAATGACCTGTGCACCAAGAGCTACAGCAGCAATAGGAACTTCTATACCTTGGGTATGGTCAGAATAACCTACTACTGTTCCAAAATCTTGTTTGATGGTAAGCATTGCCTTCAAGTTGACATCCTTCATAGGTGTAGGATATTGGGTATTGCAATGCAAGATTGTAATTTGCTCTTTTGTCAAACCATTCTTCAACAATACTTCCATCGCATTCCGGATATCTTCTTCATCGCACATTCCGGTAGACATGATGACCGGCTCATGAAGAAGCGCAATCTTCTTGATGAATGGATAGTTAGTAATTTCACCAGAAGGAATTTTCCAAAGTCCCAAACCAAGAGAATGCAAGAAATCGATACTTTCCAAATCAAAAGCTGTTGACCAAAAATGGATACCTTTCTGATGACAATAGGCAACAAGTTCTTGATGATCAGCATCAGACAGTTCTAATTTCTTGAGCATCTGATACTGAGAATCATCACCATCACCTATATTCTTCTTCTGATATTCAGCTTTCTTGGCATCTTTTGATACAAGTTTATCAGCCTTGAAGGTTTGAAACTTGATTATATCAACTCCTGCATCAACAGCTGCATCTATAAGTTGCTTGGCTATATCCAAGGAACCATTATGGTTAACACCAGCTTCTGCAATTATTAATATATGGTTGCTCATGCTATTTTGCTTTAATTTTAAGGATAGCAGGATTTCCTGCATAAATTCCCTTCACACGTATAGACTTACGAACTACAGAACCAGCTCCCACGATAATATCAGAAGCGATTTCGATACAGTTGGCACAAACGGATTGAGATCCGATAAAACAATTCTCTCCAATCTTACATTCACCATTCACCATAGTTCCTGTTGAAATGTGGCATTGATTACCCACTTCTGCATCATGTTCTATATTAACGAAAGTATTGATAATGCAATTATCACCTATCTTTGCACCAGCATTAACGAATGCCTGATGCATAATGACTGTACCTTCGCCTAGTTCTGCATATTTACTAACATGAGCGGTAGAGGCAATGATTGTTGCCAATCTGCCTCCAGCCGCCTTCACCTTATTATATAGTTTGATTCGGAGGGCTGGATTTTTGATAAAGCCTACAGTTATAATGAAATCACACTCCTCAACATATTGAGGAATCTCATCATCGGTTCCTATTACCTTATGACCAGGTAGAACCTCCTTGCCAACTTCATCTGGCATATCAAGGATTCCCTTGATTTCGTAGCCTGCACTCTCTGCGACTTCTATCACAGATTTGCAATGACCACCGCCTCCGATTAGAATTAATGGATGTTTCATTATTTTGAATATTCTCTTATTGCCTCAACTATACTATCAGCATTCCATCTTACATCTTTAACAGAACGATTATAAACTTCTTTAGATATATGTTCCTGACCTCGAGGAATAATACCTATAACATTGAGACCAAGCTCTTTTGCCTTATCCATCTCCCATTGCATCCACTCACTATGTGATGCAAATATACCTGCTATCGCCAACAATACATCAGACTCTTGCAGACGTTTAGTAATATTGGCTTTGACAACTGCTGCTTTCTCAGAATTAATGGGGCAATCTTTTTCAACCTGCATATAAACAGCAGAGAAATAGCCCCTACCATTTAATAAGTTCTTTAAACTCTGCAAGGTATCATCATGATCCCAGCTATGACTTATAAATAAAGAATATGTTTTTGCCATAATTCTACGATTTTAATAGTTCTACCAATTTTTGTTTTTGAGATAGATATGATGTTTTCATCATTTTATCCGCTCTGCTAAGAAAACTTTTTTCATATTTATCAGAAAATTCCTTCTCATTCAAGACTAGTGAACATGAAGCCAATGTTGCCAACGTCCATATTTCATAGTCGGTATTTACTTCATCCTCAACATAATTTCTATTACTTTCAAAAACTTCTCTGTATATATGCTTAGCTATAACTTTTAACTCTGTTTTCTCTTCACATTCTTTCAAAAGCGAAGCTCTGAGAAGTAAACAGAAGGCATAGTTTTCACCATTATAGTAGTCTGAATAAATACTATAAGCCTTCTTGTAATAATTTATAGCCTTGATAATGTCACTCTCTGCATTTGAAAGATAAAACTTCCGCTTAAAGATTGCTCCTAACAGCCCATTAGTTTCTGGATCAACAGTATTTTCAAGGGGACTTAAAATACTTAAAGCCTCATCTAATGCTTCTTCTGGAGATGGCTTTTCTGATTTATATGCACAAAGAGCCTTTTGCTGTCTAAAATAAGGATCAAAAGGAACATCTTCTATCAATGAAGTAAAAAGAATTTTAGCTTCCTCGAATCTTTCTTTTTTTCTCAGGGTTATAGCCTCTTTTATTCTTTCAAATAATGGCTTAGAATCCTTCTTCTGTAAAGGTTCATCCGCATCTTTGACGGGTTCTCTCAAGGCTGGAATAAACTTATATAATGGACTGTCAACTTGATTCCCTTTTACAATGGAATCAATTATTGCCTTAAGTCTAATTTTTACACGCTCAGCCTCTTCTGCGAACTTTTTGCGATTTCTAACATATGTATAAGTCAGTGTACGATTATGATTCAAATCAAAGAAGAATTTATCTCCAGTTTCCATCATTATTATCGTACGATTCTTCCTTACTCCATGTCTGACACCCAGTTCATATATTGCATTGGGATTCAAAGTTGTCAAATCTGCTACAACCAAATCAGACTCTAGAATACCATAATACATGCTCTCGTCTATTAAGCCGCTATCTAATACCTCATCACCACGAATACATTCGAAACCACTTTCGGTAACAGCTGGTTTTATAATTTCATGATATATCCGATCCAAATTAATCTTCTTACCAGAAGACAAATCCGGTCGGGTACCATATCCCATAACAACAAAGCACCTCATAATAATATTCTTATTAAAGAAAAAAGTGGGCTGTGGAGGCTTTTCACCTCGGAGCTTCTACCATATCTATTACCTTCAATGACTTTTACAATACCTTTTAGGTTCGTGCACAGCCCAGATGAAGCTCCAGCCCACCATCCTAATAGTTCTCCATTTTTCATACCGTTTGAATTTATTTTCTCAATCAGTGTCAATACTGATATAGTTCCTAACATCAACTGGAAATAGGTTGCAGCAGGAGCTCCAAACAATACTGTAGAAATCATATCCAGAATAAATACGATCATATTTATATATTCAAATCAGAAGATCGAACAGAACTTGGAATATTCACAACTCTATCTGCAAACCAGATAGTGTTCTCCAAACCATCGTTCTCACAATTTTCAAACATCGGCAGGCGATTCATCAACTCCCAGATTGGGCGAGTCATTACTCCATTGTCATTGGTCTGGGTAAGGAAATCAATCTGTGCCTCCTTATCCTTCAAGATAACAGCATTGAGCCAATAGTTTGAAACTGTATTTGGAGAATCTACAAAGAACTCAATATCTGGTACATTCTTGAAGTACTCCTCATATTCAGCAGCAACCTTACGCTTGCTTGCAACATACTGGTCAATGTTCTCCAACTGGGCACATCCCATAGCAGCATTGATATTTGGCATACGATAGTTGTAACCTACATGGTCGTGACGGAACTCCCAACGATGTGGAATCTTCGCCTGTGTGGTGATATGCTTTGCGTATGCACCCAACTCCTCATCATTGAAGAGCATCATACCGCCGCCACCAGTAGTGATGGTCTTGTTACCGTTGAAGCTAATTGCACCAATCTTGCCAAATGTACCAGTATGCTGTCCTTTGAATGTAGAACCAATACTCTCTGCCGCATCCTCTACAAGTTCGATATGCCACTCTTTACAGATAGCAGCAATCTCATCAATGCGGACAGGGTGACCGAATGAGTGCATAGGAACACAAGCCTTAACACGACGACCAGTATTCTTGTTATAGCAAGCCAAGTCGTCCTCTTCAAAAGCAAAATCCTTGCTTTCTGGAAGTTCTCCCTTGCGAGTGTTCTTGCGAACCTCAGCATTCTTCTTAAGCCATGCCTTCAAAGAATCTGGAGAAAGACCCATTGTTGAACGATCCACATCGATGAATACGGCATGAGCTCCAATATAGCTCAATGCATTACAGGTTGCAATGAAAGTAAGAGCCTGAGTAAGAACCTCATCATCTTGCTTCACACCTACGAGCAACAAGCTCATGTGAAGGGAATTTGTACCACTAACACATACCACAGCCTTCTTGGCACCTGTATATTTTGCCATATCCTCCTCGAAGCGATCCACAAACTTACCTACGGATGAAACGAAGGTTGTATCGATACATTCGTTGAGGTATTTCTTTTCATTACCTACAAAAACCGGAACAGCCAACGGAGTAAACTCCTGGTTGCCATAAACTGACTTGATAAAGTCTATCGTTTTCTTAAAATCTGCCATTTTATTGAAAATTACATTTTTTGATCCAAGTTCTTACCTTTTTCCTCATGCTCGAAGTTAGGTATAAACTTCTTGATTGATGTCACGATTTCAGCCTTGGTGAAGTTTGGCTCAGCAAAGATGCCCTCCAACTCATCAAAGAACTGGTTAATCTCCGGCATCGGACGGCGGGTAGTCTCCTCAACTACACCGAGTGCAGAGAATCGAGTCATATTGATTTTCTCACCAGGAACATAGAATTCCTCGTAAGCTTTCTCGCCAGTAGTATCACTCTTGAAGTAAACAACAGGATAGCTGTCACTCTCGTAATCCATATCTGCAGCATACTTCTTTGCCTCTGGATCATTCTTGCACTCCACCTTCTTGAAGCCTTCTGCCTTTACGAAGTCATCGCAGATAGATGAGAAGGTAAGCATCTGCTCTTCACCCAACTTAGGGAAGAACACCTCACCGCCATTACCAAGGATACAAGCCAACATACAAATCTGACCAGACTCCTCAGGAGATACAAAATAGCGCTTCACATCAGATGGTGCTGCCAATGGCTGCTTCTTCTGCAGACGATGAATCCAACCATCAGGTAAAGAACCATTGGAGAAAGCAACATTAGCAAAACGAGCGGTAGTTACTTTGAAGTGCTCATTATAAGCCATTACCAGGTCTTCCATAATACGCTTGCTGGCACCCATGATATTAACTGGGTTAGCAGCCTTATCTGTAGATACGCAGAAGAAATGCTTTGGTGGGTACACGCAAAGCAAATCCATCAGTTTCTTTGCCTTGATGTCGTTGTTCTCGATGAGCGCCTGAACACTATACTTATCTTTCTCTGAACGAACATGCTTATGGGCAGAGAAATTGGCTACAATGTCAAAGCCTTTCTCCTCACGGAAAATACGTTCGAAGATTGGGTCTGCAAAGTTGAGGGTGTAGCAACGGAACTCATCTGGTACGAAAAGTCCTTCTGTGCTTCGCACGTCACGAACCAATTCTGCCAATCCGTTCTCATTCAAGTCAACTACAACTACGCTTTGTGGTTCAAAGCGAAGTACAGCCTTGATGAATGAAGAACCGATGGAACCGGCTCCACCTATCACACACACTTTCTTGCCTTTGATTTCAGCAGAAAGTTTCTCCTTGTTTGCCTCGATATCCTGAGCAAACATACTCTTTTCACGATGGGTCACATACTGACCTATGAATTTACTGAGATTAAACATGATATTTTATGTTTATTGTTTTATTTACTTTTTAAATTATATTTTTGTTTTAACTCCTCATTAGCCTCATTATATCATTATTCAAACTAGGAACTGGAATCTTTATGAGTTCACCCTCTCAGGAGTTACATCTACTGCTGTTACATGATGGTGCTGAGATAATAGCGTTGCTATACTCAGACCGACGTAGCCTGTACCGGCTACTGCTACTTTTATATCTTTAAATTCTTTCATAGTGAAATTATTTTTTTTTCTTAGTTATAATATTCCGAAGTCTTCCACTCCCAACGCATTCAGTATGAATCGGCTCGTGTATAGCGACACAACCATCATAAAGAGCATTCGGAAGTAAAGAAGCAGCGTATTCTTTGCTATTCGCTTGCAGTTATCGGATGTTTGAATAGGCATATTTATTTTCGTCTTCTATAGGATGTTTTATTCTTCAGTCCCAAATAGTATTTATACAATAAAGCAAAATGAAAATTGCGATATACATTATTGCCTATTCTTACAAATACTTCATGAATAATTCCATTAACAACCAATAAAGAAATGATACTGTCACGGTCTTTGTTCTCTTTCAACTTTCCTTCTTTTAGAATTAAATCCAAGAGAGTAAACATATCCTTTTGGCTTAATTGTTCCCTTTTAAGATAAGATGGTGCTTTCTCTCGTATATAGTCAAATATAGGAACCAAATCCTCATTGCCTTTTTCGCTTGACAAATCGCGGAAATGATGCTCCACTGCATTTGCTCTTGTTTTACCAAATGTATAATAATACTGGGGTAAGATAGGACAATCTGTATTATCTTCCTTCAAAGCATGCTCCAATGCTTCAGATATTAAGTCGATAAATGGTCGCAAACTAATTGTTTCGTTTGCATTTTTGAGATTCTTGAAAAACCAATCATAACTTTCCCCAAAACGAGGAGAATTATTCGTATCTGCATATCTTCCAAAGAATGTTGCGCACAAATGACGTAAGACGTAATCATCCAATGGTGGTTGACGATTCAAATCATTGATTGTCTTAACAACTTTATTGATATAAAAGTTAGGATAGAATTGATAAAGTTTCATTATCTCAAAGAATTCATCCCATGAATTTGACAGAATCAACTTGAAAAAATATGCAAACAATTCTTCGCGAGTCCACTCGATAGAAATTGTTCTATTTGAAAGTTCATTTTTATTATTCAAGTTGGATATTTTTTCATACAAATCACTACGTAAGAACAACTTTGGTGATATTGAATCAAACTTCATACGTCTGCATAGGTTAATCAATGGAGAGATTCTCTCGGACCACATATGTGGCTTGACTATGCCATCTAATTCGTCAAAGATAATAATTATCTTACTATTTTTATCTCGCAGATAAGAATTCAGTTGCTGCATATCAGATTCAATTGCAATCATCTTTTCATCTGAAGCAATAGTCTCTTTGAAACGTGAAGCGGTTGCTATATCATCAAATATAGGAAGTACTTTTAATGAAGACTTATACCCATAAGGAGAGTCTAACATGATAGCGTTCCATATATAAACTGTCCAAAATCTTTCAAAAAAATAGTCATTCGTACCTTCAATATTATCAAACTTAACAGTGTCTATACGTCTGTTATTATCCCCTATTATGTGGATAAATTTGCAGTTTAGAGATGTTTTATTGGCTCTCTGCTGTAAAGAATTGACGATTTTCTCCTCTCGAAGTGAACGATAAATATAACTTTTACCAGTTCCTTTGTTTCCCAAAACCAATATCTTGTCTGGATTAAACAAATCTTCCATACAACTTCTGAAGAAGTACCTTCCCAACTCTAATTCTCGATTATAATCTGTGATGTCTTCAGCATAGAGAAGTGGCATTCTTTCCTGTAAATTAGAAAGGATTGTTTTCTTAAGTTTTCCTTTTTCAGTATCAGGTATTTTAGAATTTACATTTTCTTCTACTACAGTAACTTTTCCATGTGATACAACTTCAGGTATTACATCATTCCGAGTTTGCAACGTAACGTGTTTAGAATCTTCCAAGGCATTATTAATCGCTTCAAACAAAGTATTGTATTCTGGAAAATTTCTTTCGGTCATCATATCAACGAAGTCACGAAAATCCTCATCCGGAGTTCCCAATGCTGCTAACACTTCATTATATGTGATACAATATCTATCTAAAGTTAACTCTTTGGAATCAGACTCATTATCATATTCTGCAGACAAATGATTAAGGTAGAAATCTATGTTTTTGTTGAAAGATTCAAACTTGCCTCTTTTTCCTTGAGCTGGAACAATAGAGTTTACAACCATTATTCTTGGTGAATTTTCATTTTTCAAAGAATCTAAGAAGAAATGAAGACCAGGAATTGTCTGGGTAGAATTTCCAAAGAAACCTACAACCAAATCAGACAATCGGAAAGCCGAAATGCCAAATACATCATTAAAGCCAGTTCTTGAATCAATAAAAATTGCATCTGGACCTAATTGGTCATTTATTCGCTTTATTAATATCTCAAACTGATTAACCAATGTATCAGGGCTGAAGAAATCCAATCTTGTCAATCCATTCAAATAGTGTTCCAGATTGGTATGAAAAAGATTTCCTATACTTTCTTCATCTTCAAGATTACCAGCTGGAAAAACATAGATTTCCCCTTCTCCAGAATACTGCTTTGAAACCTCCCAACAATAATTGGTTACCGATTTATCTTCTTCATTATCATCCATAAAATACTCTATAAGTCCATTAGAATAGATTGGAGAACATGGATCTTTGAGAAAAAAGTTTGTAAAACCTGGAGCTTCAAAATCACAATCAAGAATAACTATTTTCTTCTTATGATTTATTGCTAAAAATGATGCACAAGAAGCCAAAGTTGTAGAACGTCCAACACCTCCTTTATAACTATAAAAAGTCACAACAGGAATGTCATTGTTCTTTTTCTTGACTGGATTCAGCAAGTTCGACAGATGCCTTCTTGTTGAATCTATGTTTACCTTTTCTTTAGATTCAAATATAAATGACTCCAAGAAGTCATCTGAATTTGCTTCATCTGCGGTAAAACAACTCAAGTTTACGTCATTGTAAGACGAAAAAACATCAATAATTTCATCTTGGGATACACTTCCCAAGATAATATAAACATCAACCAGATTATTATAGTTCAATATTATTCGATAATCTGAGATTTTGTCCTGTTTAAGCAAAGAAGCACATTTAGTATATACTTCTTCTACTACATTGAATATATTAATCATGAATAATATTTTATCTTTAATTGATTAAACATTGATTCTATATCAAAAAGATATTTTTTTAAGTCTTCTTCTGAAAAATCTAAATCAATACATGTCTTTGGATTTTGGTATCTTATGACTTCACTCCACCCACAAAACATTTTTCTTTCTTTCGAATCACTTATTTTATTACCTAATAGAGCTACACCAGAATAGTCACAATGTGCATTCGATGTAGCAAAAGACAATTTCCTGGACAAATTATGTGTTTTGAAACCTTTTTCATAATATGGATAACTCTCTATATGTTTGTTCTTCTGCCAATTAAGATTGACAAAAAACGTATAGCTTATCATTGTTTCAATCACATAGCCACTTAGATAATATATGTCCAACTTTAATCGTTCTCTTTTTGCTATTAGATGCCCTTTGCTATTCATAGAATCCAAAGATTCCATCAAAGTTTTACAGACATCCAAATG
>ERZ1023679.20-NODE-20-length-28235-cov-14.662243_pt1 | contig 28235 bp, 27 predicted proteins | sample MGYA00380344_ERZ1023679 | MGnify/ENA primary metagenome ERZ1023679 (study PRJEB33179, sample SAMN07448986) | human gut metagenome | biome: Human-gut; feature: Human associated habitat; material: Faeces | host: Homo sapiens | place: India: Bhopal | collected...
AGAAGTCGAAGGAAATCTATACCTTGCCAGCCGAGTTTGGCTGGAGCGACTTAGGTAGCTGGGGGAGCCTCCGTACCTTGCTCCCGCAAGATGAAGATGGCAATGCCAAGGTGGGTAAGGACATCCGATTGTATGAATGCAAGAACTGCGTGGTTCATGCTGCCGATGAAAGCAAGGTGGTAGTTCAAGGCTTGGACGGCTATATCGTAGCCGAGAAGCACGGCCAGCTTCTTGTCTGCTCTTTGAAAGAGGAACAGAGAATCAAGGAATTCGGAAAGTAATCCAACTTTTCCGAAACTCTTTATACCAATAGGTATTAAAATTAACACATATTTTTATTTATATCAATCAATATTTTCATGGATAATAGTAAAGTGGCCCTTATTACGGGTATTACAGGTCAGGATGGATCATACCTGGCAGAGTTGTTGTTGGAAAAAGGTTATGATGTTCACGGAACCATCCGTCGTTCATCAACTGATTTCCGTGAGCGCATCGCACATTTGGAGGGTACCCCAAACTTTCACCTTCATTACGCCGACCTCGGTGACTCTATGAGCATCATCCAGGTGATGAACAAGGTGAAACCAACCGAAGTTTATAACCTCGCAGCTCAGAGCCACGTACAGGTGAGCTTCGACTCTCCTGAGTTTACTGCCGACGTAGATGCAACAGGTGTGCTCCGTATCCTGGAGGCTATCCGCCAGTGCGGTTTGACCGATACCTGCCGCATGTATCAAGCTTCCACATCTGAGCTTTATGGTAAGGTAGAGGAGGTTCCTCAGAACGAGAACACTCCATTTCATCCTTATTCTCCATACGCAGTTGCCAAGCAGTATGGCTTCTGGATTGTCAAGGAGTATCGTGAGGCATATAATATGTTCTGCTGCTCTGGTATCCTCTTCAATCATGAGTCAGAGAGAAGGGGTGAGACTTTCGTGACCCGTAAGATTACATTGGCTGCAGCCCGCATCAAGCAGGGCAAGCAGAGCAAGCTTTATCTCGGTAACCTGGATTCTCTCCGTGACTGGGGTTATGCCAAGGATTACGTAGAGTGCATGTGGTTGATTCTCCAGGCAGAGAAGCCAGAGGATTTCGTTATTGCAACAGGTAAGCAGCATTCAGTTCGTGAGTTCGCTCAATTGGCTTTCCACTATGTAGGCATCGAGCTGAAGTGGGAAGGCAAGGAAGAGAATGAGAAGGGTATCTGTGTTGAGGGTCCTGAGGAACTCATCGGCAAGACACTCGTTGAGGTTTCTCCTGACTTCTATCGTCCTACCGATGTGGTGAACCTCTGGGGTGACCCGACAAAGGCTAAGGCTAAGCTCGGCTGGAATCCTAACACTACATCTTTCGAGGATCTCGTCAAGATCATGGTAGAGAGCGATATGGCCAAGGTAGCTGCTGAGGCTGCCGGTGAGAAGGTTCGCTGCAACCTCGTGGAATACTTGGAGAAGGGTATTGTTAAGTAAAAATTTACCGTTATTAGTTTACAGTTTGCTATTAACAGTAAACTATTAACTATTCATAAAGTTTATGGCAAAAAAAGTATTTGTAAGTGGATGTTACGACTTACTCCACTCCGGGCATGTTGAGTTCTTCCAGCAAGCCTCACGTTATGGCGACCTCTACGTCGGCATCGGCTCCGATGCCACCTATTTAGAGTACAAACATCGCAAACCGATGTTTCCACAGGAAGAACGACTCTTCATGGTCAAGAACATCAAGGCAGTGAAGGATGCGTATATCAATGAAGGAAGTGGAGTTATCGACTTTCTCCCAACACTTGATAAGGTAAAACCTGATGTGTTTGTAGTAAATGCAGAAGGCGGTTCTGATGAGAAGCGAAAGATCTGTGCCGAACGAGGCATTGAGTATGTCGAACTTCAGCGTACACCTCATGAAGGTTTGAAGGCACGCTCATCCAGCGACCTGAAGAAAGCCCTTTCTACAGCTGCCGATACCACAACCCAGAGCGCCGGAATCCCAACCCGCTTGGACCTTGCCGGAACCTGGATCGACCAGCCATACGTCAGCATGTATCACCCAGGTTGGGCTATCACCATATCTCTGGATCCAACCTTCGAGGTACGAGACAGATGTGGTCTCTCCACATCTACCCGTAAGATGATTCAGAAAATATGGCCGGTGAAGCTCCCAAAGATGGATCCCGAGATGCTCGCCCGCCTGGTCTTCTGCTTCGAGAATAACCCAGAGCGTCACGACGGCATCATTTCCGGTGCCCAGGATTCCATCGGAATCTGCGTACCAGGTCTGGCTCGACATTATTATGACAACAACTTCTGGCCAGAGAAGATAGAGAGCACTCAGGATGAGATGACCCTCCGCTTCCTCGAAGACCACCTCGTGATGATACCGATGCAGCCACGACGTCCGGGATGCAGTGTGGTAGAAGGCAAGGATATCACCCCTGCAAAGGTGAAGGCTTTAGCCGATGCAGCCGATGCATGCTGGAATGCCATTCTTGCGCACAATCTTGATGCTTTTGTAGCAGCATACAAGGCATCCTTCGAAGCCCAGATAGCCATGTTCCCAGGTATGGTGAATCCGTCTATCAATGGAGTGATAGAACCGGAGGCGAGTGTGCAGCCGATGATTGATCATTACAGTGATCTGGATGATGTGCTGGCATGGAAGATGCCGGGCGCAGGTGGCGGTGGCTATCTTGCCCTGGTTGTAAAGGATAGTAAGGAATTTGCAGAGAATCATAATGAAGCCATCCATCTTCAGATACGAAGGGCATAACTATCTCGTTCCCTTCCTCATTATCAGCAGCCTCTTCTTCATGTGGGGCTTTGCCCATGGCATCCTGGAAGTCCTGAATCCTCATTTTCAGGAATCCTTCCATATCAGCAAGACGATGTCTGCTCTTACACAGGCAGCTGTTTATGGTGCCTATTTCCTGATGGCATTGCCAGCCGGAAAGATTATCCAGAAGTGGGGATACCGCAGAGGAGTGATTACCGGACTGGTTCTGTTCGGCATCGGTTCCCTGATGTTCATCCCGGGAAGTGAAATCAACAGCTTCTACTTCTTCGTACTGTCCTTGTTTGTGATAGGGTGCGGCTTAACCTGTCTGGAGACGAGTGCCAATCCTTATACCACGGTATTGGGACATCCCGATAAGGCGGAGAGTAGAATCAACCTGTCGCAATCGCTCAATGGCATTGGTTGGATAGTGGGACCGCTGGTTGGCGGACAATTGCTGTTCTCAGGTGTCAACATAGCCATTCCTTATGCTCTGGTGGGTATCTTTGTGCTTTCAGTGGCATTGATCCTGTCAAGGATTTCATTGCCAGACCCAAGGAGAGCCCATGAGGCAGATACGAATGAAAAGGTAGAAGAGAAGCCGATGAAGGCGATGGCATTCGCTTTCGGCATGCTCACCCTGTTCCTGTATGTGGCAGCTCAGACGGGTGTGAACAGTTTCTTTATCAACTATGCCGAAGAGAGCATTCATATAGAGAAGCAGACTGCCAGTCTCTATCTCGCCTTTGGCGGAATGGGATTATTCTTTATCGGAAGATTGGCTGGTGGTGTCATCATGAATTATATCCAGCCGAAGTTGGTACTTCTAGCCTGTGCCATCCTTACATTTATCGCCACATTGATAGTGGTGGTATGTAGTGGAACCATATCTCTCATCGCATTCTTCGCCTTGTATTTGGGAGAGAGCATCATGTTCCCAACGATTTTCTCTTTGGCATTAAGAGATGCGGGAACCCAGACCAAGTTAGCCTCCTCCTTGCTCATCATGACGATAGTGGGAGGAGCGATAGCTCCGGTATTGATGGGATATATAGCTGATACTACAGGCAGTATGGCTGTTGCCTTTCTCATCCCACTGTTATGCTATGCCGTGATTGGCGGTTATGCCGCAACACGGAGAAGATGAATTAAAACAAGAGTAAAATCAGGAGAGTTTGAAGGACTAGCTAAGTTATAATTTTGCAGGTATTTCGATAAATATCTGCAAAATATAACTAAATAATTTGCAAACTACAAAATTGTTTCTTATCTTTGCACCAAAATTTAGCTTAATATAACAATAATATTCTATTCAACATCAATTGAGTTATGGCAACTACGGATAAAAAATCAATCTTGCGAGTACTTCGAGAGAAATTTAAGTACACACAAGAGGAGGTCAGCCAGTATCTCGGTATCAGCCAACCTGCTTATCTTAAATATGAGATGGGCGATACAGAGGTCTCTATGGAAGGATTGGAGAAACTGGCCCGTCTCTACGGCATGGATGAGTATGACATCATGGAGGGCAACATGGAACGTGCAAACTTTGCCTACGCTTTCCGTCGTGACGGAATGGCTAATTTGGAAGAAGTGGCGCACTTTCAGCAGATAGTAAAGAACTATATAATGATGAGCGATGAACTTGAAAAAGACCGATAAGATACGTCTGGATAACTTGGCATTTATGTTCAGACAAGAACAAGGTGTTAAGGTCACGGAACCCGTGAGTATCCATCAAATGCTTCGCAACAATAACATCATTGCTAGTTTTCAACCCTTGTCCCAAGGCTTTGAGGGCATGGCAATCAAGCTAGTCAACCAGGCAAAGGAAGAAAAGCTTTTCATGCTGATCAATACGAGCAGCAACTATAATCGCCAACGTTTCACAGCCTGTCATGAGCTTTATCACCTTCTGCATCAAGATAATTTTACGGTATCCTATGATACGAATGATGATGGGGAGGGTAAGGAGATTGAAGAACAGGCAGCTGATTATTTTGCTCGTTGCTTGCTTTTACCAAAGGAAGGTGTTGTTGCTCTTGTACCAGATTCAGAGTGCAAGAAAGATGCCATCCGTTTGGCAACGATACTCAAGTTGGAGCAGACTTTTCGTTGTTCTCGTTCATGCTTGCTTTATCGCTTGAAGGAGATGAGCTTTATTACCGACATCGTATATAATGCCTATTTACATGATGTGATCAAGAGTGCGGCAGAGTATGGCTATCCTGTATCATTGTATAAGCCTACCTATACGAAAGAATTAGTGGGCGACTACAATGTGAAGGCTCGCCAGCTATATGACAGAGGCATGATTTCTCAAGCCAAGTATTTTAGTTTGCTCTATGACATGGGTATAGATTTAGAAAAGGAGGTTTCCGATGGCAAGGGCGAAAGTAATATTGGTTGATGCAGATGTTGTCTCCCATTTCATAGCTACAGACCACATCTATGAGTTGAATGAGATATTGTCACCACACCAATTATATATAGTAGATAACGTCTATAAGGAGGCAACTTACCATCCTTCTGACAAGGAGCGTAAGAACAAGGTAGATGAGTGGTTGGAGAAGAGCAAGGCTTGCAGAATTAGTTTTCCAAAACTGAATCGAAATATAATGGCTGAGTTCTTCAAGTTGAAGCGTGACAATAAACTTCTTGGTGATGGTGAGTGCGCATGTATGGCGATGGCTCGTTTTGGTCAAGAGGCGATTGCAAGTAGCAACTTCCGTGATGTAGCTCCATATTGTGAAGCTAATGACATAGAATATATCGGGGTGTTGGACATTCTTTTAATTGCAAATAGAAAGGGATACTGGGACATAGATCAATGCAACCAGTTTATTATGGATGCAATAAAGGTCAATAATGCCAGATTCCCGGTTAGTAAGATAGAAGATTATAAAACGGAGAAAGACCTTAGTGAGTTTTAAGCCTAAGGTCTCTTCTCTTCAATATTGCATTTTGTTTAGGATGGGAAGTATTATTCTTTAAACTTCTCCTTCTTTATCTAATGGCGACAAGCGCAGAGCGATACTGCGATAGGGAACACCACAATATAATATAGGATTGGCAACTTGCCAAGAGTTAATACGCACATCGAAAATTTCACAACTCAAAGTCTAGAAAGTATAGGCACTCTCAAACGTGTCTATACAAAGGGGGATACCATAATTTGAGTACTAACGAATTTTATCAGAAAGTTTTGTCTTAATAATGGAAATAGAGAAAATTATACCTTTTTGTCGTGATTTATTAGTTAGACCAGTTCCGATTGGTAATGCATCCGTTACCCATTGTGTACTTAAATCTTTTTTTATTCGTCTTGCCAAAGAACTTAATCTCACAAGCTTGCGCTTATTCCTGTTTAATGATGCAACTAATCAAGTTGCGATTACCCATATCTATGGTGAAAGAGCATTTTGGAATGGGTTCGACATAACTCGTTTACGTAAAGAAAGAACTAAATTTAATAAGCTGTTTTTTGTAAAACTTCGGCATATTAAAGAAAATGGACAATTTGTACTTTTGGGATATTTGGGATATACAACTAATGAATATGTAACCAATCAACTACAAGACTCATTGGAGGTTTTATGTCTTTTGTATGGAAATTATATAGTAAAGAAAGTCGTAAGAAGTCAAAGAGATGCAAATGAAAATAATTTACAGAAATTATACACTCTTTTATCTACGAAAGAATTACCTGGCACGATAATATTAGGTACACTAAATATATTTCAAAAAATGACAAGTGCCTTTCAAAGTTTGTATATCACATCTAATGAATGTAACTTTTGTTTCGAATATCTTGCAAATAAAAGAAAAGTCATTTATTTGCGATCTAGGAAAGTTGTTAAGGTTAGCAAATCTTATTATAATTTGCTATTAACATCTAAATCATATGAAATTTTAGAACTTTCTGCTATACCAATGGTATTACAAAATTTCATCTTGTTTAGAGAACAACGACCAGCATGTGATTTTTACTGTGAAGTGCATCCTGTTTTTGTTGATTCAGAAATGGTTGGACAATGGATGTTTGTTTATTCCAAGGTAACTCCGTTCGATAACTACAATATCAGTAAGTTGATAAACAATATTTATTCTTTCAATAAACTTAATTATAAATTTTTATTTCAGAGGAGGTTTAATAAAATGATCGTGAATCCAATATTTCAAAATAGAGATACTCGTATAAATGGCAAAGACGTTTTTGTTATAATGCCTTTTGTTGAGACTTGGTCTTCCGATGTGTGGGAGCAAGTCATATCAGTAGCCGTTAAAGAAATGGGAATGACGCCTTTACGAGCTGATAATTTGTATGGGCAAAATATTATGGAGGATGTTTGGACTGGAATTTTGAAGTCTGCTATCATAATTTGTGATACAACGAATAGAAATCCTAATGTTTTTTATGAATTAGGAATAGCTCATACCTTAGGTAAGAAAATAATATTGTTGACACAAAATGTAGATGATATACCATTTGATTTGCAAACTTATAGGCATATTGTTTATTCAACTTCATTATCTGGTGGTAGTAAATTAAAGGAAGATATTAAAAGTTATATTCGTGAATTGACAAAAGATTAGTGAATACTCAAGCAAAATGCTGATGTTGAAACTATAGAAATTTTGAGGTTTATTGTTTTTGTTCGCTTATTGAAAACATTGAAAATTCCAAGAACAGCAAATGAATTACAGATTATTAAAGCAAGTATTAAAAGAAGGATTACGAGGCATAAGAATGTGCTTCTTTTCATCTCGAAGAGATAAGTATGGAAGTATTCATCCTTCCGTAATTGTATATCAGCCCTTTATGGGAGTTAAGGAAAATATGTTTCTTGATAAAGGATGCGTTATTCATGAGTATGCACGTATATTGGCTCATAAAGGTAAGTTTGTTATGAAACGTAATTGTGTTGCAGCTACAGGTTTGACGGTGATAGCACAGAATCATGATAATAATAACATCGGAGACATTCCGGGGGGGCGAAATTGGGGGTATGAAATACCTAATGATGTTATCTGCGATGAAGATGTGTGGATTGGGGCTAATGTTACATTATGTCCAGGTACTCATATAGGAAGAGGATGCGTTGTTGCTGCAGGTGCAGTTTGCGTAAGGACTAAAGAATATCCCCCTTATTCTGTTATAGGTGGAAATCCTGCACATTTTATAAAATGGAGATTCACTTTAGAAGAACAAATAGAACATGAAAAGAAGGTATTTCTAGATAATGAACGTTTGCCTGAAGAAAAATTAAGGAATAACTATTTTAATTTTAAGATAAAGCAAAAGTAATGTCAACATCTACAAGAATATTAAAGAATACAGGTTATTTATATATAAAAATGGCTATAACTGTATTCATATCTTTATATACAACACGATTAGTTTTGAATGCTCTTGGGGCGTCCGATTTTGGTGTCTTTGGTGTTGTTGGTGGAGTAATAACAATGTTGGGCTTCCTAAATGGAGCCATGTCTAGTGCTACACAACGATACATGAGCTATAGTGAAGGCGAAAGAAATAAAGAGAGGCAGAAATATATATTCAATAATAGTTTGATATTGCATTGGGGAATAGCAATCTTGGTTGGAGTCATGCTGGAAGTGGCAGCATTGTTGTTCTTTAATGGTATACTTAATATAGACCCTACTCGCATTGTGGCTGCAAAATGGGTATATCATTTTATGGTGATAAGTACTTTGTTTACGGTTATAAGTGTGCCTTATGATGCAGCTATCAATGCTCATGAAAATATGTTGTTTTATTCAATTCTAGGAGTACTTGAGTCTATTTTGAAATTGGTAGTAGCATTCTATGTCGTTTATACATCTTATGATAAATTAATTGTTTATGGTCTTTTGATGTCTTTGATAGCCGTTATATTGCTGATAGTAAGACAGGTTTATTGTCTGCTAAAATATGATGAGTGTAGAATGTGTATTCGAAAATATTATTCTCTTTCTGTTATTCGTGAATTGACTGGCTTTGCCGGATGGAATTTTATAGGTGCAGCAGGTTCTTTAATAGGTAATTGTGGAGCGAATGTAGTTGTAAATCACTATTTTGGTACATCAGTTAATGCGGCCCAAAATGTAGGAAGTCAATTGCGTGGGCAAATGATGGCCTTTTCAAATAATATGCTAAAAGCATTAAATCCTGTAATAGTTAAAAAAGAAGGAGCTGGTGATCGTGCTTCTATGTTGAAATTTTCGATGACAGGAAGTAAATTGTCATTTCTTATATTTGCAGTATTGGCGATACCGTTCATAGTGGAAACTCCCTACATTCTTCGTCTATGGTTAAAGAATGTACCAGATTGGACTATTTGTTTTTCTCGTTTCCAAATGATAATTGCATTAATGGAGCAATTAACAATAACATTGGGAACAACGCTTGGAGCAGCGGGAAAAATTAAAGAATTTAATATCTTTGGTAGTGTGGCACGTTTTGTACCATTATTCCTTTATATTGCGATTTTTGCATGTGGGGCACAACCATATTGGATATATCTGATAATACTTATTAATTCTGGTCTGATAATAAATGCGTACACTATTTATCAGTGTAAGAAGTTCTGCGGACTTTCTTTAAAAGAATTTGGGATGTCTGTATTGTTCCCATGTTGTTTTTGCTCAATATTTGCGTATATACTAGGTAGCGTTCCTACTTTGTTTATGGACGAAACAATATACCGTTTATTGATTTCGTGTTCAGTTACACTTATTGTTTATTTTGCTGTGACTTACTTTGTTGGCTTTAATATGGAAGAAAAGATACTAATACGTAATTTGTTTAACAAAATATTAACTAAGATAAAATTATGAGTAGTTTTTCGATATTTGTAAGTTCTTCTGATAATTATTCAGATATTTGGGATGTTTTTTTCGATATGTTCAAGAAAATGTGGCCGGAATATAATGGTCAGATATATTTGCAGACTCAAGAAAAAGAATATCAGCATGAAGGCTTGAATATTGTTTGTACAAAGGTTGGCAAGCTGAAAGGTTTTGGTGAAACTCTCAGGGCTGGACTTGACAAAATAAAAGATGACAACTTTTTGTTTATCATGATTGATTATCTATTTATGGGTAAGGTGGATAATCAAAAAATGGAAGAATATTATGATTTCTTTAAGATGCATGATGTTGACTCTTTGCGGCTTATAGAAGAAAAATTCACCAATTTTAAGGATACGGAGAATACTGCTATCAAGCAATGTTTGCCTCCTGCGCCTAACCGCTTTTTCTCGTATCAATTGGCTTTTTGGCGCAAAGATATTTTTAAGTTGATGGCCTTGCCTCATGAGACCCCATGGTCATCAGAATATTATGGTGATAAGCGTGCTCATTTGTTACATTTGAAGTTATATTCTATCAAGGATAATAGTTTGATGCCTATTGTCTATGATGGTAGAGGTTGTCTTCATAGAGGAAAATGGCTGGATAATGCTGTAGAGTTTTTGCAGAAAGAACATTATCCTATAGATTTCTCCAAGAGAGGTTATTATGATAATGATTATCAAAAGTCACATTGGGCTGTATCGTGGATGATAAAGCGAGATGGTCTGAAAGGCAGCTATTGGGATTTATTATTACGTAAATTAAAACTAAGATAAAATGAATTTAGCAGAGTTTAAATATAAAGCAGAGCGTAAGTTATATGGATATTACTATAACAGAATCCATAAAGAGCCGTTTTTGAAGTATTGCTCTCATTATGCTTCTTATCGCCATTCATTAAAGTATGTTGGTAATGGCTCTAATATTAATTATATTGCTGCTCGTCCGAATCCTGGTGCAGGTATAGGACATCAGATGGCAAATTGGATGGCTGGATACCATTTGGCTAAAGCCTTAAAATTAAAATTTGCCAATATTCCATTCTCTCGTTATCATCATCCATGGGTTCCTACCCCTTGGAATGACTTTTTGGGATTTGGTAAGAATGAAGCAAGTTATAAGGATTTAATAAAGAGTGGTTATAAAAAGGTTCTGTTGCCTCAATTTAATGAATTGGATTCTGAACAGTTTGAGGTTATTCGAAAGATAGTAGAGTCTTATTCTGACCAAAAAGTTGTTTTTCTCTGTGAGCAGGATCAATTTTATCGTGACTTGAATACATTGATTCCAGATTTGCAGCAGAAATTTTATTCAGCAACAGCAAGAAAAGATGATACTCTTTCATATGATACTGCCAATTTCAATATTGCTATACATGTGCGTAGAGGTGATATTATGGCTGATCCAACAAACCCTAACCTTGCAATGCGCTATCTCAGTAACGACTATTTTGAAAAGGTTTTGGAACAAGTAGTTGAGAAAGTCAAGACTATTACAGATAAGCCAGTTCATATATATTTCTTCTCGCAGGGAAAGCCTGAAGATTATCCAGAGTTTACTAAGTACCCTAATTTTCACTGGTGTATGGATATGGGAGCTGTGGCTTCTTTCCTTCACATGGTTTATGCCGACTTGTTGATAACGAGCAAAAGTTCATTCTCATACAAACCTGCTTTGCTGAATAGGGGGATTAAAGTATGTCCAGAGAATTTTTGGCATGGTTATCCTGATAGTGAAGATTGGATAATGGTGGATAATGAGGGTAATGTAAAGTGGAAATAATTCTATAAATATGGCACGACTAGATTTGTATCATCACCTCCTTCTTAATGAGGGAGCTTATTTCTTTAAATTGGGGACTAAAGCTATCACGAAAACGTACATCAAAGATGTTTTTAGTGATGTCGTGGAAGGTGGGTGCTTTAATCTCTTGACTAAAATCATTCGCCAACCTGAAACGATAGAAGCTGGAGATGATACTTGTCAGGCTCTTTGTTCTTTGCTTGTTTTCCGCCAAGTATCTGTACCGTCAATGTTTGATTTTGACGAAGATACTTGCCCGGATAATTTAAAGGAAATGAAAATCTCTTACCTCTTAATTGTGGAGATAAGAGATTATGTGGTGATAGTAAAGAAGAATATTTCACACCTTTCTAAGTTTATAAATAGTCTTAAGCCTATTAGTGCAAAAGTAATAGCAAGTGTGTTGGTGGAAGATTCTACTGATTTCCAGCAGATAAAATTGGCAAATATGAATACAAGTAAAAATGCGATGCGTACAAAGTCGTATGAGGCAAATAACTTGCAGATATCAATGCCAATGTTTGGAACGAACCAGAATATAGTAACAACAATCAGATTTGTCAATGACAATGATGGCACTTGTTCTGTCAATATTGGTACTTCCCGTATTGCTAAGTTCGGAAATAAGAAAGGGTTAACCTTATTACTGGAATGGATGAATTTCTTAGTAAGCAAGCTTGAAAATTATGTAGAAGCAGAGAATTTCCTTACCCGCTTTGCTATGCCTTTTAGTTGGAAAGAGGTAGGTGCAGACTTGCAACCAACATCATTGCTGATTAATATATTTGATCTGCAAAATTATATAAGCGATAAACTTGATGACAAGTCTATTTATAGAAAGGTTGACAAGGATTCTTATATTGACTTTACCGATAGCTTTTGGCGTATCTTCAGAGAGGGAAGTGAGAGCTTAGAACTGACAAGAATTACTGATACCCAATTTATGTATAAGAACATAGGGGTTGTCAAGCTTGCCAATGGATTGAATATTACAGCAAAGAAACCTTTAGATTCACTTTATTATAAAGATAACGTGGGTAAATATTTAAGTGTCAAATCACTGATTAATACTCTTCATTGCTTTATTGTATGTTTCTCTGATTTTTCATACGTTTATGCTTCAGGAAAACTATATAGAAACTCTGAGATAGAAAAGGATTTTGATTCAATATTGGCAGTGTTAGAACCTGTAGGAGCAATTAGTAATGTGGCAAGTGAGAAAGGCGATGGGTATAGTGAACAAAGTACAGAATTTACTGCAAATAGCCTTTTTCATGTGGTAGAGAACGAATTATATGATACTGCTGATATACTTTTGTGTGATGATATGGGTAATGAATGGGCTGATCACATTGCAATCTCAAATGATGCCATTTCATTTATCCATTCGAAATGTAAAGACAAGGCAGGCTTGTCTGCTTCTAATTTTCAAGATGTTATAGGCCAGGCGATAAAGAATATTGGAAATATGAATCCTAATATGGATGCCTTGCGTTCAAAGATTGATAGTATGAGAGGTACGTGGAAGAATACTGGAATACAAAAATGTAGGAGAGGAAATGTTGATGATATAGAGGGAAAATATCTAAAGTTAATGAGTAACCCAAATAAAAAACGTGAGGTATGTCTCGCTGTTAATTTTCTTTCTAAAAATAGATTGGCTACGGCTTTTGATAACATCAAGAATCATATTTCTTTTCAACAGAAAAATAGTGTTGCTCAGTTGGCATGGATTCTCAATGGTTTCATTTCAACTTGTAAGGAAGCTGATTTAAACTGTAAAATTTACTGCAAAATATGAAAAAAATAGAGATAATAACATTAAAAGCTTTACGTAAGATTTATGGTAAGTTGTTTGGCTCGAAATCTTCAACGTATGACCGAGGTATAACGGATCCAGATAAAGCTTCTGAGTTGATTTATAATCTGTTGGCGTCAGGTAAACCTTGTATGATTGCTAGATATGGAGCATTTGAATTGGCATCTGTTATTAATTATTTGGGTGTAAAAAATACTCAACACTCTTGTCTGAAATATATTACGGGTCATGAACACCAATGGTGGTGGGATAAGCGTTTGATGGGATTTATGCAATCAAATGCTGGCTTTTTCCCATCCACGGAAGAGAACTTAATGAGGTTCGGAGACATGATGATTGAGGATAGTAAGCAAGTTGATATTCTTGGCTCATGGCTAGATGACGAAAAATATATTTTTGGTTCTGCATTAAAAAGATTTTGGTTGATTTTTCTTGATCCTTTTTGGGCGAAAAATCCTTGGACTCGTATCCTTGCTGGGAAAAAAATTCTCATTGTTCATCCGTTTGCAGAGATTATAGAATCGCAATATAGAAACCATCGTGATAAACTATTTCTTAATCCGCTGGTTCTACCAAAATTTGAATTAAAAACAATTAAAGCTATTCAGAGTATAGGAGGAACAGAGGAGTATAGTTCATGGTTTGAGGCTTTGGACGTAATGAAAAGTGAAATGGATGCTGTTGATTATGATATTGTCTTACTTGGTTGTGGAGCTTATGGTTTTCCCTTAGCTGCTTATGCAAAGCGTAAAGGAAAGCAAGCTATTCATATGGGTGGTTCATTACAATTACTTTTCGGAATAAAAGGAAAAAGGTGGGAAGATCCTAATTATGCTATTCGTGCAAGAGCAAAATGTCCAACTTTGTGTTACCCAAATTTGTTTAATAAATATTGGATACGTCCGTCTGATTATAGAAGTAAAAAAACAGATGCAGTGGAAAATGGTTGTTATTGGTAAAATAAATTTAGATATATTATGAAGATTGCTAATATTAAAGACAAGTTGTTTAATAAAATAAATATTCTTTTTTATCTGAAATCATTGTTTAAACCTCATTTGTTGGTAAATTATGCCATTCCAAGATGGAAGAAGGATAATTGTAACTGGGGTGATGATGTTAATGCTATATTATGTCAAATGATTTCAGGTAAAGCGGTAATACCATATCAATACTTTTGGTTTAAAAGAAAACATTATACTTGTATTGGTAGTGTTTTGCAATGGTATAGCTCAAAAGATGCTATAGTATGGGGAAGTGGTTTGTTGAACTATTGTAGAATAGTTGAAAAGCCCTTTAAAGTGTATGCAGTTAGGGGGCCTTTAACTCGTCAATGTTTGTTAGATAATAACATCGAATGTCCAGAAATATATGGTGATCCTGCATTGTTGTTTCCCTATTATTATTCACCTAAGATCCAAAAGGCATTTCAGGTTGGGATTATATGTCATAAATCTGAAATAAATGAAATTAAAAATAAAATATCGGGTAATAATTCAGTCTTGTTTATAGATATAGTAAGATATGGAAAATGGTCTGATTTTATTGATAAAATATTATCCTGTGAAGTAATTTTATCTAGTTCTTTACATGGCATAATAATTGCTGATGCATATGGTATTCCAAACCAATGGAGTGCATTTACAGAATATATCTCGGAAGGTTCTGGATTTAAATTTCATGATTATTTTTTATCCGTAGGAAAAAATATTGGAAAGCCGATTAAAATCTTATCTTTTACAGATACGGATAAAATCGTAAATATGGTAGTACAGAATTGGGTAAAACCAAAATTCGATAAAGATGTTCTTTTGTCAGTTTGTCCTTTTAAATAAACAATAATTGTTATGTCTAGTAGAATTTTTTATTATATATTTGTAGCGTTCTCTGTAATTGAGCTATTTGCACGTTCTTCTTTTCCTTTACCATTTGGAACTTATGTATATGCAATGTTTTTATATTATTGGCTTATACAAATCTTTATCTATATAAGGAGAAACTATGATTATATTTCTTTCAATTATAATGGAAATAAAATAATATCATGTTATGTTATTTGTTGTTTAATAATGATTATTAGGGGCTTGAGCCATAGTGATAATTATTGGCAATATAAAGATGTTCTTTTAAATAGTGGACCATCTTTGTTTTTTTTCCTTGCCATATATTTGTCTGCTGAAATTCATTTTTGTGCAAGATGCCTTTCTTATATAATAAAATACTACCTGTTGGCAAGTGTTATACTAATTACTGACGCAACGTTAGCTAATACAGGTAGAATAATGTGTAATACACTACCTCTTTTGGGTTATTTCATAAATAAATATAAATGGTATATTTTAATTTTTACTTTATACAGTTTAACTTTAACATGGGAATCCAGAGGATGGGTGTTACGAGCTTTATTTGGTTTGGTATTAGGACTGTACTATATGTTTGTCCAACAGAAAATGCTAAACTTGAGTAAGACAATAATGAATATAGTTTTTTCTGTATCACTAATAGCCCCCATAGTATTTTCTTATTTGGGATATAAAGGCATTTTTAATGTATTCGATATGCAGTCATACATGAATAATTCTTCAATGAGTAAGGATGATCTTGTAGATACGCGATCTTTTCTCTATTTATTAGTGCAGGAAAAGCTAGAAGCTTCCGAATCAGTTGTAGGAGGTGTCGGTTTGGGTGTTAGTTATTGGGATGATGTTAACGCAGGATCTAATGTAAATGAGATTCAGAAGTTAGGAAGAACTGCTACTGAGTCTGGGCTTCTTAATGTATATTTTTGGGGTGGTATTATAGGAGCTTTTTTATATAGTATGATTTATTGGATGGCTGCTTATTATGGTATTTTTAGGTCAAATAATGATTTTTGTAAACTAATTGGCTTGTTTATAATTTTTAGATGGGTCATATCTTTTGTTGATGAACCTAATGGTTGGGTCTGTAGTAATATTATGCTGTATTTTTTCATGGGTATTTGTCTCAATAAGGAAATTAGAAACAGTGATGATGAATTTATGCAAAGTTATTTAAAAATAGAGTAAGAATGAAGGTTTTATGGTTAAGTAATTCTGCTTTTGTTTCCGAAAAAACAAAGGAAACTGGTAGCTGGTTGCAGCCTATGGCTGAACAACTAGCTTCTTCTATAACATTGGTTAATGTTACCGATGGTATAGTAGAAATGCCTACATCAAGCAATTTTAAAAATATTAAGCAATGGATAATTCCTGCTACGGTAAGTAACTATGGACAAGAAGGATCTACGGAAACTTGTTCTATAGTGAAGGATATAATTGAAAAAGAAAAGCCTGATTTGGTACATATTTGGGGTACTGAAAAATTTTGGGCTTCGATTTATCGTAAAGGATATATTGCAGCTCCGGCAATTCTTGAAATACAGGGACTACTTGCTCCTTATACTGAGTATTATTATGGGGGCTTGAGCATAAAGGAAATCTTTCAATCTATTCATTTGAAAGAAATAATTATGCCTTCAAGAACTCTTTTTCATAAAAAAGAAGTTTTTAGAAAGAGAGGGGTGTCTGAAACTGCTAATATCAAGTCTTTCAAACATATCTCTTATCAATCTCAATGGGTAAAGAATTATATTTCATTTGTAAACCCAAGTGCAACGCTTTATCCTACAAAAATTATGCTTCGTAAAGCCTTTATTGAATCACAAAAGTGGATTTTTCATAATGCAGGGGATTCACCTGTTGTTTTTTCTACTTGTTCTGCTGCTGTTACTTATAAGGGTATGCATATTATTATAAAGGCTATAGCTTTGCTTAAAAGAAAATATCCTAATATTAAGTTGAAGCTAGCTGGTAGTATAAATATAGGTGACAGATTGTTGGATGGCTATTCTGTTTTTTTGAAAAATCTAATAAGAACGTATGGATTACAAGAAAATGTAATATATCTCGGATCCTTAGATGAAAATCAAATTATAGCTCATCTTCAAGAGGCTAATGCTTGTGTAATACCATCGTTTATAGAAACATACTGTTTGGCTTTTGCAGAATCCATGATAGTTGGTACTCCAACTATAGCTTCATTTGCTGGTGCTATGCCGGAATTGGCAGAGAATGGTAAAGAAGCTTTGTTCTATAATTCCGTAGATTATTATACTTGTGCAGCTTATATTGATAAAGTATTACAAGATAAGCGGCTTGCAGAAAAGTTGTCAGAAAATGGTAGGGCAAGGCGAATGAAGGAGAATGATATAGATATTGTTGTTAAAACACAATTGGATATATATAACGAGGTTTTGAGTAATGAATATAGTCAGTCTAATTTATAAGTCTTTAGCAAAATGATAGATTCAAAGTATTATGGAATATACCAGTATCCGCAAATCGTACAGGATTATTGGAAAGACGAACCGAATTTTTTGGTTGAATACAATGAATGTTGCAGTTCTAAGGATTATTGTGCCATTTATTTTTGTAGTAACGATATTTGGTATCCGCATACGGAAGAGATATTTCGTAAGCGAATTGTGGAGAAGAATTTCTTTGAGTGGTATCATTGTCGTATAGATAAAGCTTATAAACACATATTTGTGCGAGATGTTTTTAAGCAGTGGTATCTTACGGGTATCAATGGACAAATAAATTCACAACAAAAATTATTGGAATTCTTAAAGCAAGAAACAAATGGTTTTAAAGTGATAACGATAGGAAGTTCTGCTGGTGGTTATGCTTCTGCTTTATTCGGACCAAAATTAAAGGCGGAAAAATCAATCTGTTTTAATGGTCAGTTTTGTCTGGAAAGATTAGTAAACGAAAGCAGTCTTACTACTTCTCCTCTTTTGTTTAGTATGTATAAAAAGAACAATGGGGGAGTAGTTAATATATTAAGCGATATCGATTCCGGCACTCCGATATATTATATTTATTCCGATAAGTCAAAATGGGATGTTGAACAATATAAGTACACCCAAGGAGTGAAAAATATTAAATGTATAGAGTTTAACTCCTCAAAGCATGGTATCCCTTTTTTAAAGGTCGCTCTTTCTAAATTCATCAATTTTGAAGTGGAGAAATTGAATGAACTAACCAAACAAATTCAACAACCTATATGTTTTACGATAAAGGCTGTTGGTATGTATCAAACTATATGCGGTTTTATAATCCAGGCATATAAAGCTTATAAAAAACGCCATTAAAATAATAAATAGCAGAGTTTCTTTGGACATTGAAATAAAGATTTTTGTGCTAGTAGTATTGTTATTCATGAACAACAGGTATATAAAATATGGTTTTACAGAAAATTAAATCCATCATGAAGGATTCTCCTTTTATGATGAAAGTAATAGCAAGAATTTATCGTTTTATGCATTATAATAATGCATGGAAATATCGAATATGGGGGAGCAATACAATATCACTTAGTGCAGCTTTCCTTAAGGGTACATCTTTTGATATTTCTGGTAAAAAGAACATAATTATTGTTGGTCCAAAAGCTAGACTATTCAATTGCAAGATAAAGATTATCGGCGATGGAAACAAACTTGAAATCAAAAGCGGAAGCACTATTATCAGTAATACTTCTTTTTGGATGCAGCATGGAACAAATGAAATCATTATTGGACATGATTCTACAATTGAAGGTGGACACTTGGCAGCAACAGAAGGTACCAAAATTACTGTAGGTGATGATTGTATGTTTTCAAGTGATATTGAGATACGTACAGGTGATAGTCATTCTATTATCAATACTATTTCAGATAAGAGGATTAATCCTTCTGCTGATGTTCTCATTGGTAATCATGTATGGCTTACGGCTCATGTTAGAGTTATGAAAGGTGCGGTTCTTCCTGATAATTCAATTGTCGGGAATTCTGCCATAGTGACAAACAAGTTTGATAAGGAAAACTCCGTGTATGCTGGCATACCTGCAAAGCATATTAAGGATAATATTAATTGGGATAGATATTTAAGATAATTATATGAAAACAATTGCAGTACTTCTTACGGTATTTAACCGAAAGGAAAAGACAATTCAATGCCTGGAAAGGTTATATGAAATATTGCCTTTAGAAGGTTATCTGGTTGATGTGTATCTTACTGACGATGGTTGTACGGATGGTACGCCAGAGGCGGTTGCTGAGCAATTCCCTCAAGTAAACATCATACATGCTAAAGGTGATTTGTTCTGGAATCGTGGTATGTGGACAGCATGGGACACAGCAGCAATGACTAAGGACTATGACTTCTATCTGTGGCTCAACGATGATACCTTTGTGTATGAGAGTATGTTGAAGGAGCTTACTGACGCAGCTGTTAATACTGGCGAACAGGCAATAATCGTTGGAGCAGCAGAATCAACTGATCATTCTGTTATTACGTATGGTGGCAGATTGCAAAATGGTAGCATACCAAAGCCTGATGGCGATTTGACAAAAGTAGATTATTTTAATGGTAATATAGTTCTGATACCTCGGGCGGCTTACAAGGTGCTTGGCAATCTTGATCATTACTTCACCCATAGCAAAGGTGACTTTGATTATGGCATGAGAGCCAAAAAGGCTGGTGTCGCTATGTACCAGTGTGGTATGGTCTTAGGAGAATGTGATGAACACCCTACGCTTGATAAGTGGTGCAATCCTGACGTGCCTTTTGCTCAAAGATGGAAAATGCTGAATAGACCTAATGGTATGCCTCCAAAAGAGACTTTTCATTTGGAAAAAAGACACAAAGGACTTATTACGGCTAGTTTCCATTATTTGACTATTTATCTGAGATGCTTGTGTCCAAAAATATGGGGTCTTAAGTCTTGAATTTTTATCTTAGGTTTTGTGCCTTTAGCTTTTTCTTTTATAACAAAAAAATAGGGTCAAAAGGCAATGTTGTAGGTAAGTATTTTTAATGGCTGTAGTATGGAGTGGAAAGAATGTAAAAGTTTGATATATAGAGATTTGAAACAGATTGGGGGGGGTAATTTGTGGTATAGACTATTGACAAACCCTTCTTTTAAAGTGACTTTTTGGTATCGAATAGGAAGGTATTTGTTGCTAAATAACAATAGATTACTTCTTGCATTTGTAAAGTTGATACATCGACATCATGAAATTAAATATGGAATACAAGTTTCTTTTTCTAATGATATTGGAGGAGGCTTGTGTTTTAGCCATTTTTCAGGGATTGTGATTGGATGTAAAAAAATAGGAGATAATCTATCGGTTTTCCAAGGTTGTACCATTGGAGCAGTTGTTGGTAAAGGTGTTCCTGTTTTAGGAAATGATGTTGTGATGTATGCTGGAGCCAAAATCGTAGGAGATGTAAAAATAGGTAATAATGTTGTTGTCGGAGCTAATGCAGTCGTTGTTAAAGATGTTCCAGACAATGCTGTTGTTGTGGGCGTACCTGCGAAAATAGTTTCGTATAATGCATCAAAAATAACAAAGTATTTTATAAAGTAAATAATGAGAAATTTATATTTAGGTGTTGCACTCGCCCCTTATCGCTTGGATTATTACAACTATATATCTGAGCATATGAATTGTGATATTTATTTTCAGTTAAGAGACTTTGAAGGACAGCTTTTCTCCACTGCAGAATTGGAGAAAAAGTGTACCTTTATACCCAAATATATGAAAATAACACGATTGATGGGTGCTCGTCAGGTGGTATGGGGACTTCGACGATTAATAAAGAAAAACAGACCGGAATTTATTATGGTTCCGGAGTTTTCTTTTCTTGCCATGCAGGTTATATTAATCAAGAAATTTTTTGGATATAAATATAAGATAATATCACAGTGTGATGATAGCTATGCTATGTTAGTGGGCAAAGGATTTTCACGTTTTCACGAATGGTCTCGTAAGTTGTGCATGCCTTTTATCGACAATTTGATTCTACTGGATTCAAGAGCTAAGACTTGGTATCAGAATCATTATCATAAAGGTATTTTTATGCCTTTGTTGACAGATGATGGAAAGGCTAGCGTTACTGATGAGATTATAGCAAAAGCTAATCAATATAAAGACCAGTATAGACTTCATAATGTTAAAACGCTTCTATTTGTTGGACGTTTGGTTGAAGTTAAAAACTTATCTAGTCTGTTGAAGGCATGTTCTTTACTATCTTTTGATTACAAGCTTATTATTGTTGGAGATGGCGTACTTAAAGAAACTCTTGAAAAAGAAGCTAGAGAACTTAGGGTTAATGTGGAATTTGTTGGTCGTAAGAATGATTCTGATCTGACAGCTTGGTATTATAGTGCTGATGTTTTTGTGCTCCCTAGTGTTATAGAGCCTTTTGGAGCAGTTACTAATGAAGCATTACTTGGTGGTTGCAATTGTGTTATCTCTAAAGTAGCAGGATCTGCGTGTTTGATAAAGGAAGGAGTAAATGGATTCCTTACAAATCCAAATTCCGTGGAAGATGTTGCCAGACAAATTGGTAAAGCTTGCCTGTTGTCGATTGATTCTACTAGACCATCTAAAATGATTATAACATTTAATGATGCTATAAAGTCTATGGAAGAAGAAATAAACAGTGATTCATTATAAGTTTTAAAAGGTAATTTACATCTTTTTTTGATGTTGAGGAGTTTATAGCTGATAATATGTTTTGTGTTAGTCAATGCTCGCTTTAACACAATTGTGAGTAAAAATCGCAAAAGTATAAAAAATCTTTTATATTTAATATAAATTCTCCTGTTACTTTTTATAGCATAGTTTGGGCATCTTGAATAAATATGAGTTATATTATCTAAAATAGAGCTGGTCTCCAAACAAGATTGGAGGGCTTTAGAATAGTACCAATCAATTAAATAAATAAAGGTAGAACGTATCATGAAACCAAAGATTCTTTTTATTATGCATATGCCGCCTCCTGTTCATGGAGCGGCTATGATGGGACAATATGTTCATGACAGCGAATTGATTAATGAAAAGTTCGAATGTCATTACATAAATCCGTCATTGTCTACTTCTGTAGGTGATGTCGGAAAGTTTAGTTTGAAAAAGTTATTGATTTTTTTTAGAACTCTTTTTAAAGTATATACTACAATCAAACGGCTGAAACCGGAGTTGTGCTATTATACTGCTACAACTAACGGATATGGCATTTGTCGAGAAGCGTTAATGATTTTAACTTTGAAAATTGCTCGTCAGAAAATATTACTTCATCTGCATAATAAAGGTGTTCGGGAGTTCTCCAAGAAACCTTTTACGACATTGCCTTATAAAATAATGTTTTCTAAGGTGAAGGTAATTCTGTTGGCAAAGGAACTTTATGCTGATGTTCAGAAGTTTGTTCAAAAGGAGGACATTTACTATTGCCCAAATGGAATTCCTATAACAAATTTTGATAATTATCGTCGAACTCTTACAAATGATCCTTATACTTTTTTATTTCTATCTAATATGATAGAAGAAAAAGGTGTAGTGACTTTATTGGAAGCTTGCGCTGTGCTTTCTCAGAAAGGCATAAGTTATAAGTGTAATTTTGTAGGTAAATGGAGCAATGTAACAGAAGAACGTTTTAATAATTTAATAAAGGAATTAGGTATCAGTGACAGTGTAAGATATTTGGGTGCGAAATATGGTAATGATAAAATCTCTATGTTAAAAAATGCAGATTCTTTAGTTTTCCCTACTTTTTATCAGGGAGAAACTTTTGGTTTGGTTTTATTGGAGGCAATGGAATATGGTATGCCATGTATAAGTACATTTGAAGGAGGTATTCCATCTGTGCTAGATGACAATAAAACAGGCTTTTTGGTACAAGCTAGAGATGTACAAACTCTTGCAGAAAAAATGCAATGGTTAGTAAATAATCCAGATGAAGGTTTGAAAATGGGAGATCTGGGAAGACAAAAGTTCCTTAAAGAATTTACGTTAGATAAATTTGAAAAGCATCTATGCGACATTTTGGATAAGGAAGTTAAACGACCTAGATAAATATCTCTTATAAAGTGGTAGAGCTATTATACCTCTGATTTAAATATTGTAATAAGGTATGTTGAAAATTTTAATTAATGCTTATGCCTGCTCTCCTAATATGGGAAGTGAGCCTGGTATGGCATGGAATTGGGTAAGTAATCTCGCTAAGTATTGTGAGTTGTATATAATAACTGAAGGTGAATTCCGCAGTAACATAGAAGAAGTAGTGCCGACCTTGGAACAAGGTAAGAATATGCATTTCTTCTATAATCCATTGCCTGATAAAGTACATAAGATGTGCTGGAATCAAGGTGACTGGAGATTCTATTGGTATTATAACAAGTGGCAGAAAAAAACTTTAAAACTTGCAGAGCAAATAATAGCAGAGCATCATATTGATGTAGTACATCAATTGAATATGATAGGATTCAGAGAACCTGGTTATCTTTGGAAACTTAATAAGCCATTTGTTTGGGGACCAACTAATGCAAAAGAAGCTTTCCCTATTGCTTATCTGCAAGGAGCAGGATGGAAAAAGTCTTTGTTTATAAGATTGAAAAATCAAATAACAAAGATGCAGCTAAAGCATTCTTCGAAGGTCAGAAATGCTGTAAATAAGGCTTCTTGTATCTTTGGCGCATCTTCAGATTCGGTGAGAAGTATTCAGAAGTATTTTGGTCATCAGGCTATTCTTATGAACGAATCGGGATGTGAATTGACAGACATGAATATACAGCACGATTTTGAAAATAAGGAATATCTGGATTTATTATGGGTCGGTCGATTTATCTTTACGAAGCAATTGGAACTTGCAATCAAATCTGTGGTGATTGCCAATAATGAAAAATTGAGATTGCATATAGTCGGGGGTAGTAAGGAAGAAGAGGAACAGTATAAAAAAGTCGCTGATACATTTGGAGCTAATCATTTATGTGTTTGGCATGGTAAGGTATCTCATGACGAAGTACAAACCCTGATGCAGAAGAGCGACGTTTTCTTCTTTACATCTATTGCAGAAGGTACACCTCATGTGATATTGGAAGCAATTGCCAATGGCTTACCGATAGTTTGCTTTAATACTTGCGGGCATGGTGATGTTGTCAATGGTCTGGTAGGAAGAAAGATAGAGCTAACTAACCCTAGTCACTCATCCATAGAGTTTGCTAAAATCTTGAATGAACTTGAATCTCATCGTGAATTGCTTAAGGAGATGTCTGATAATTGTAAGCAACGTCAGTCGGAATTGACTTGGGAGGAAAAAGCCAAAACGATGGTTGGATGTTATGAGAAAATAGCACTTCAAAAATAGTATTTGTTTTTCTGTATCGTGATGATAAATCAGATGAATTCATCAGTTACATCCTTGCCGTGGTGACTGAGGGGGACCGGCAGAGGAGATAGCGGATAATGTATTGGAGGTTCCAAGAACCCTGAATGCGCTGGTTCCGCTGCTGAGCGTAGTTCCGCTGCAGCTGCTTGCTTATTATGTAGCTGTGGATAAGGGACTGGATGTGGATATGGCGAGAAATCTGGTGAAGAGTGTGACGGTAGAATAAGAACAATTAAAAAACATAGATACAATGAATATTCTTTTATGTGGTGGTGCCGGTTATATCGGCACCCATACTATTATCGAGTTGGATAAGGCTGGTCACAGCGTGGTTGTAGTGGATAACTTCTCAAATTCTAAGCCTGAGGCTTTGAAGCGTGTGTCTGAACTGATTGGTAAGGACATCAAGTTTTACGAGGCCGACATCTTGGATAAGGAGGCTATGGACAAGGTCTTCGATGAGAACAAGTTTGATGCTGTGATTCACTATGCCGGTTTGAAGTCGGTGGGTGAATCGGTGGCAAAGCCTCTGGAGTATTACCACAACAACATGACGGGTACTTTCATTCTCCTGGATGTGATGCGCCGTCACAACTGCAAGAATATCATCTTCTCAAGTTCTGCTACTGTTTATGGTGATCCTGCCATCATTCCTATCACCGAGGAATGTCCTAAGGGTCATTGTACCAATCCATACGGTCAGACTAAGTCGATGTTGGAGGAGGTGTTGATGGATGTGCAGAAGGCGGATAAGGATTGGAACGTAGTTCTGTTGAGATATTTCAATCCTATTGGTGCGCATCAGAGTGGCAAGATAGGTGAGGATCCGAACGGCATTCCAAACAATCTGATGCCTTATATCACGCAGGTGGCAGTAGGCAAGCGTGAGGAACTGGGTGTATTCGGCAATGACTATGATACTCCTGATGGAACAGGTGTTCGTGATTACATCCACGTTTGCGATTTGGCTGCCGGTCATGTCTGTGCCTTGAAGGCCATTGAGCGTAAATGTGGTTTGGCGATTTATAATCTGGGTACAGGTCACGGCTATTCTGTTCTGGATGTAGTGAAGGCATTTGAGAAGGCGAATGGTGTGACTATCAAGTATGCCATCAAGCCAAGACGTCCTGGCGATATTGCCACCTGTTATTGCAATCCTGCCAAGGCAAAGGCTGAGTTGGGTTGGGAAGCGAAGTATGGCATCGAGGAAATGTGCCGAGATAGCTGGAACTGGCAGAAGAATAACCCGAATGGGTATGAGGGATAAATGGTTGCCCCTTAAAGTGGCGACATTTTAAGGGGGCAATCAAACAAAAATGAATGATAAAATTTATACTTGTCGTATATGAATAATATATTTGTGGGTATTGTCATTCAAGCAATATAGTTGAGAAGAATATTCAATAAAAAATCAACTAAATTTTAAAAGAATTACATCACGCTAATCTAATTAAGGTTGGGTAATAGATTAAAAGAAAAATGAAGAGTTTAAATGTTTTGCGAGCTTTGTCTATCGTTTTGGTATGCATAGCTCATATATGTTTGCAACTAGGCTTTGGGGGATTGGGTAGATATCTCGGATATATGTTTGTAGATGTATTTTTTCTCCTTTCAGCTTTTTTACTGGGATTGAAATATGGTGGGCAACCAGTAGGCTTGCCTTTTTTGAAAAAGCGGTATTTAAGGTTGTCTGTCATTTATTATCCCTTTTTATTGATTACCATAGTTGCTTTGTTCTGCTTGGGTTACCATGTCGAGCTTAAGTCCATATTATTGCATCTTACTTATACTAATTATTTGGTCAACAATCATTTGTTTGGAACAGCTTTTGGTCATCTTTGGTATCTCTCCATGCAAATGGTTTGTTATGTGATGATTGTATTACTTTGTGGAAAATACTTGTATGCATTCAGTAAAAAGATAGTCTGCAAAAAAGCCAGCTTAACAGCATTGACACTATTGGCATTTGTGGGGGGGGTACTTATTGATACATTTAGGGTTGCCTAATAGGGTTTGTGTAGTCTTGCTATTATACTATGTGGTTTATCTTAAAGCTGATTTTATTTTGAAAAGCTTCAAAAAGGTTTCAAAAACTGTATGTTGGATATTCTTTTTGGTCTCCAACTTATTAACCTTATTACTTTTCCTGTATTGGGATTTAGATGGTAAACTTTTGATAAGAGACTGGCTTGTTGTCATAACTTCTTTTAGTTGGTTGATGATGTTTTTAAAACCAATAAAGGTTATTTTTCCTAAGTTACTGAACTTTCTGTCTATGATTTCATTTGAACTGTATTTGGTTCATCATCCATTTGTCTTCGGTGAACTATCATGGATTCATCAAGATGATAGTAGACCTTGGATGACGGTTATAGAAATTGTGTTAACGATGTCTGTTGTAGTTTGTTTGTCATGGTTACTTCACCATATCGGGAAACTAACTTCTGGTATGATAGTCAAAAAATGAAAATTAAAGTTGTAATTACTCATACCCATATGGGTGCTGAGGAGGCAAAATTACAGAATTAGTTAAATCGGTTTGCTAATCGAGAAAATCCAAGTTTTTTTAATACTCAGTATCCTAAGTAAACACAGGGATGAAGGCGTATTATCATTGGATAGATGATTACGATACTTTCAAAGTTTTGAGACTATGAAATTAAACTATATGGACATATCTATGGAATCAAAATATAAAAGAACTCCAAAGGAATTCTCGCTTTCTGTGATTCATATTCTCCCCAATTGTTCTCCTAATTTGAAAAAGGGGCTGCGTGATGAGTTCTATAAACTCAATGGGCGTTGCGAGATTAATCGCAACAAGGTTGAGCTCAGAGAGGAGAATCCGTTGCTAGGATTCTATGGCAGTCGCATCAATGTGGAGGCTATCGTGGGGGTGAATGGTAGCGGTAAGTCTTCCTTGTTCGAAATCATCTATAGAGTAATCAACAACCTGAGTTGCTTGTTGAATAGGGGAAAACGTCGTAAAACGGCTGATGACCTCTATTATGTCAAGGACTTGGTCATACCTTATGGAGGTTTGTTAATAGATGTTTATGTAAAATGTTTTAGTAAATCAGTAAATGAGGTTGATATTAATAACCCTGGATTGGGGAAGGTAAATTCTGCAATGTTTGGAAATCTGTTCAGAGAAAATTGGTTGGTGCAATATAGCTTTTTTAAGTACATCAAGGGTCATACTGGATACAATAAGAAACAACTATAAAAAAGCCGGTAATGATGGATTACCGGCAGTAGATAGTTTCATTACTCTGCGAATCTCTAGACCTCATCGCTTTATGTCTCTTCGTATGGTGAAGACTCCCGAATACTTAGTTTCTGTGCTTTGTTGGTCCAACTTTTATTTTCTCCACAACAGTCGTGTCAGTGTGACTTGCTGCGTAGTCCATCGGGACAAATTGGCCATTAATAGCACTTCGAGCTCTTTCTGAGGTTCTTGCCATAATTGTAAATCTGTTTATGGGTTATCCTGTTGCTCACAGATCCAGTTTAGCTGCCATTCATTTAAGGGCGAATAGTACCTTAATTTTCAAGTGCAAAAAGTATGCCAATTTTTGTTTTGTAGAATATGATTTTCATGGTTTATTGGATAAATATAGAATGTTTTTTATCTCAAATATCTATCGATAGATAATTTTATTTCCTCCAAACTTTGCTATCTAGCATGAAGTAGGGAATGGCTTTCTTGCTATCCTCTGCAAAATAGAAAAACAGATGTTTGATGCCTGGGGCATCAGCAT
>ERZ1023679.24-NODE-24-length-26449-cov-8.243578_pt1 | contig 26449 bp, 11 predicted proteins | sample MGYA00380344_ERZ1023679 | MGnify/ENA primary metagenome ERZ1023679 (study PRJEB33179, sample SAMN07448986) | human gut metagenome | biome: Human-gut; feature: Human associated habitat; material: Faeces | host: Homo sapiens | place: India: Bhopal | collected...
GCCATCAGCATTGCCGCCTGCCTGGGTCTGATGATAGCGTTTTTTGCCGCAAAGGTTGGAAAGAGATTATCTTGAGAATGAGATGAATATCTGAATAAAAAAACAAAAAAAACGTGGATGTAAGGAAGCATCCACGTTTTTTGTTATAAGTGATGTTTTTTACACTTCTTCGCAAACCACTATTTTTTATGAATATCAGAATGGCTATCATAAGATTCTCCATTATTTTCCGCTTTTATTCTATTTCATCTTTCCGATAAAAGCGATACCTTTGCACCCGGAAAAAACAAATAAAAACAACTAGCATGGAAACAATAAACAAACAATTTGTGTATTTCATCTGTCTGGTATCGGCGATGGGTGGATTGCTGTTCGGTTACGATTGGGTAGTGATTGGCGGTGCCAAACCCTTCTACGAACTGTATTATCAGATAGCCGATAACCCTTCAGACCAAGGTTTGGCGATGACCATCGCCTTGATAGGCTGTCTGATAGGAGCGATGCTCTGCGGTTCACTTGCCGACCGTATCGGAAGAAAGAAGCTTCTGATTGTTGCCGCCCTGATTTTTTTCTTCTCGGCGATAGCAACGGGAATGGCTGACACCTTCAGCTACTTTCTGGTGGCCCGTTTCTTCGGAGGCATCGGTATCGGAGTGGCTTCTGGACTTTCACCTATGTATATTGCAGAAGTGGCACCTACCTCCATCAGAGGAAAACTGGTTTCTTTGAACCAATTGACCATCGTGCTTGGTATTCTGGCGGCGCAGATAACCAACTGGCTGATAGCAGAACCTATCCCAGTTTCTTTCTCCTCAGCAGATATTGCTGCATCCTGGAATGGGCAGATGGCTTGGAGATGGATGTTCTGGGCGGCAGCCTTTCCTGCGGCAGTATTCTGTGTGATGGCTTGCTTCATTCCTGAGAGTCCCCGTTGGCTGGCTATGAAAAATAGAGAAAAGAAAGCTTTCGTTACATTGAATAAGATAGGTGGAAACAGCTATGCGCAGGCTGAGTTGCAGGCCGTGAGAGAGGCTAACGAAAAGGATTCTTCGCAGGCAGGATTGAAGACCTTGTTCAGCAAACCTTATCGCAAGGTGCTCCTACTGGGTGTGGTGCTTGCCTTCTTCCAGCAATGGTGCGGAACGAATGTCATCTTCAATTATGCGCAGGAGATATTCCAATCGGCAGGTTATGCCATCGGCGATGTGCTTTTCAATATCGTGGTAACGGGAATAGCCAATGTTATCTTTACATTTGTTGCCATTTTCACGGTAGATAAATGGGGAAGAAAGGCCTTGATGAAGCTGGGTGCCAGCGGACTTTGCGGCATCTATCTCATCCTGGGCATCTGTTATTTCTTCCAGATTACAGGATGGTTTATGATAGTTCTGGTAGTGGCAGCCATCGCCTGCTATGCGATGACCCTGGGACCTGTTACCTGGGTGCTTTTAGCTGAAATCTTCCCCAACAGGGTGCGTGCCGTAGCGGTAGCTACCAGTACCTTTGCCCTCTGGGTGGGAAGTTCTACGCTTACTTATACATTCCCATTGCTCAATGTGGCACTGGGCAGTTATGGCACCTTCTGGATTTATAGTGCAGTATGTCTGGGTGGTTTCCTCTTCGTCTCCCTGATGTTACCGGAGACCAAAGGTAAATCGCTCGAAGAATTGGAAAAAGAATTAATAAAACATTAAATAATTATGGTTAAAGCTTGGAGAGAAACAGTGGTGATTCCAACTTATGAGGTTGGAACCCCTGAGAAGAATCCTATTTTCCTGGAGAAACGAGTTTATCAGGGTTCGAGTGGAGTGGTTTATCCTTATCCAGTCATTGAGCGTATCAGCGATGAAAAGGTAGATAAGGAGTGGCATGCCATCTGGATTGAGAATGAATATATCAAGGTGATGATTCTGCCCGAGTTGGGCGGTCGTGTGCAGATGGCATACGATAAGATCAAAAAGCGTCACTTTGTATATTATAATCATGTCATCAAACCGGCATTGGTGGGCTTGACTGGTCCGTGGATCAGTGGTGGTATCGAGTTCAACTGGCCTCAGCACCATCGTCCAAGTACCTATCTACCAGTGGATAGCACCATCGAGGAGAACGAGGATGGCTCTGTTACCGTATGGGTGAACGAGATGGAAAAGATGTTCCATCAGAAGGGTATGGCTGGATTCACACTTCGTCCTGGCAAGGCTTATCTCGAAATCAAGGGTCGCCTCTATAATCGTACCAACATGCCTCAGACTTTCCTCTGGTGGGCGAATCCTGCCGTGGCTGTGAACGACTATTACCAGAGTGTGTTCCCTCAGGACATCAATGCCGTGTTTGACCATGGCAAGCGTGCCGTGAGCAGTTTCCCTATCGCCACGGGTACCTATTATAAGATGGACTATTCCGCTGGTGTGGATATTTCCAACTATAAGAACATCAAGGTGCCTACATCCTACATGGGCGTGAACTCTAAGTTCGACTTTGAGGGTGGCTATGAGAATGATACACAGGCTGGTATGCTCCATGTGGCCAATCACCATGTTTCTCCAGGAAAGAAGCAGTGGACATGGGGTAATGGCGACTTCGGACAGGCTTGGGACCGCAACCTCACCGATACTGATGGTCCATACATCGAGTTGATGGCAGGTGTGTTCACCGAGAACCAGCCAGACTTCACATGGCTCATGCCATACGAGGAGAAGCGATTCACCCAGTACTTCATGCCATATCGTGAGTTGGGAGTCGTAAAGTGTGCCACCAAGGACTTGATCATGAACATCAATATGGTGGATGAGGATGGCAAGATGACGACTGCTGATGCCACAGGCAAGGTGAACTTCAAGTTGTTTGCTACTTCCAAGCAGCAGGTGAAGGTGGTTTTGCGCAATGACGATGGCACTGTATATTATGAAAAGGAAGCTGCCGTTGATCCTGAGAACCTCTTGGACGAGACGGTTGCCGTAGGCGATAGCTGCATCGGCCAGCTCACTTTCGAGTTGACTTCTCCTGAAGGCAAGCATCTCTTGTCATGGCATGCAGAGCCAGATGAGATTCGTCCTATCCCTGACCCTGCGGAGGCAGCCCTCTTGCCAGAGCAGATCAAGACCAATGACCAGCTCTATCTCACAGGTCTTCACTTGGAGCAGTATCGTCATGCCACTTACAGCCCAGTGGATTACTACGAGGAGGCTCTCCGTCGCGACCCTATGGACTATCGTTGTAATAACGCCCTCGGCTTGTGGTATATCCGTAAGTGTCGTTTCGACAAGGCGGAGGAATATCTCCGTCGTGCCGTGAAGGTATTGATGAAGCGCAATCCTAACCCATACGATGGCGAGCCTATCTTCAACTTGGGTCTTGCCTTGAAGTATCAGTATAAGATGGATGAGGCTTATGATATGTTCTATAAGTCAACATGGAATGCCGCTTGGCAGGATGCAGGCTTCTTCTCTTGTGCAGAGATTTCCGTGATGCAACATCGCATGGACGATGCCGAGGAGGAGATTGAGAGCTGCCTCATCCGCAACACCCATAACCACAAGGCACGTGGCTTGAAGGGTTCTATCTTGCGATTGACAGGCCGCAAGCAGGAGGCTATCGAGTGGTGTGAGGCATCGCTTGCCATCGACCGCTTCAACTATCACTGCCTCTATGAGTTGTATCTCTTGACAGATGACAAGAAATATATGGAGCAGGTGGCAGAGATGATGCACGGCATGTCAAACAACTACGATGAATTGGCACTCGACTATGTTTCTGCTGGTCTCTATGCTGAGGCTCTCCAGATATGGCAACTTGCTATTGAGCAGGGTGCGGTTACACCGATGACCTATTATTATATGGGATGGATTGGCGATACGGAAGCATTCAAGGAGGCTGAGAAATATGCATCTGATTACTGTTTCCCTAACCGCGCTGAGGCTTCACTTGCCTTGAAGGCAGCTTTGAGCGCTTTCGAGGGTGAGGCAGATGCTACTTTGGGTAGCAAGGCCAATTATTATCTCGGTTGTCTCTATTATGACAAGCGTCAGTATGAGTTGGCCATCGGTTATTGGCAAAATTCTGCTGCAAAGGATGCTCAGTTCCAAACAGTATGGCGCAACCTCGCCTTGGCTGAGTTCAATAAGTTGCATGAAGAGGATACAGCCCTTGTTCACATGGAGAAGGCGTTTGCGCTTGATACCACCGATGCTCGTATCTTGATGGAGCTAGACCAGCTCTACAAGCGTATGGGTAAGGCTCATGCCGATAGATTGGCAAATCTCCAGAAGTATCCAGAGTTGATAGCCAAGCGTGACGACCTCTTACTGGAGGAAATCACCCTCTTGAACCAGACAGGTAAGTATGAGGAGGCAATGAAGAAGCTTGATGCCCACCAGTTCCACCCATGGGAAGGTGGCGAAGGCAAGGTGAGCGGACAGTATCAGCTTTCTCGTCTGGAATTGGCGAAGAAAGCCTTGGTGGCAAATGACAATGACAAGGCCATCACTTTGCTGGAGCAGTGTCTGGAGTATCCTCATCATTTGGGTGAAGGCAAACTCTATGGTGCCCAGGAGAATGACTTCTATTACTTCTTGGGTTGTGCTTACGAGGCTAAGGGCGAGATGGAAAAGGCCAAGGAGTGCTGGGAGAAGGCTACCGAGGGACCTCAGGAGCCAGCAGCAGCCATGTACTACAACGATGCCAAGCCAGACAAGATTTTCTATCAGGGATTGGCTCTCATTAAGTTGGGCAGACAAGACGAGGCTAACGGCAGATTCTACAAGCTCGTGAACTATGGTAAGAACCATCTCTTCGAGGATGTAGTGATGGATTATTTTGCAGTATCGCTGCCAGATCTTCAGATATGGGAGGGTAACTTGAACCTCTCTAACCAGATTCATTGCAAGTACATGCTTGCGCTTGGATTCGAGGGATTGGGCGACAAGAAACATGCCGAGCGTTATCTTGCTGAGGCTTCTGCCTTGGATGTCAATCACTTGGGCATCTTGTCGTTCAAGACATTGGTTGAATTAGGATTCTAAGTTGTAGTGCTCTGTTTGTATATGTTTTCTTCATAGGATTGAGTTGTTTTTTCAGGAAAGGGATCTTACTTGTTATCACAGTAAGGTCCCTTATTCTTAGTTATTCTTAGTTATTCTTAGGGCTATTGCGGGCAATCGTAAGAAAGTCTATGTTTTTTCAATCCTTTTTTTCAATCCTTTTTTCTCTATATTTCTTGGGTGATATTCCGATAGTCTTTGTGAAAAGACGTGAGAAATAGTAAGAGTCATCTATTCCCAGTTTGTAGCTGATTTGAATGATTTTCATATCTGTTGTTTCAAGAAGTTCACAGGCTTTGTTTATTTTTAGAAGATTGAAATAACTCAATGGACTATGTCCTGTGCTGTTTTTGAAAATAGCAGAAAAGTGCGAGACAGAATAACCTGTATAGTCAGCAAGTTCCTTCAGACTTATAGATTTTTCTATGTTCTCCTCCATATATTTCAAGGCAGCATTGATGATGCTATGTATCTCGTTATCATTTTGTTCCTCTCTCTTGTGGAATTTCCTGTATTGTGGCATATAGCGCAACGAACCGAGATAGAAATGCAGGAGCGATGAGGTGTATCGCAGATTTTCCAGGCTATATCCATCGGATAGGGTCAGAAACATATCTTCGAAGATGTTGTTTCTGTCAGCTATTCTTGAATTCAGATTGGGGGATATAGTGGTTGGCATCTCTGCACCTTCGGCATAGATGTGTGCCAATGTGCCACTGAAGTGAATCCAATAGATGGTCCAGGGATCGTCATTATTGGAGGCATAGGCATGGGGTGTATTGGCTGGCACGATGAAGTATTGGTTGGCTTTTACTTTATATTGCTTGCCATTGATGCTGTAATGTCCGCTGCCCTTTACACAATAGATAAGCACGCATTGGTCGATGGGCTCCGTCCGTTCTCTATAATGATAGGTAGCATGTGGATAGTAGCCTATATCTGTGATATGCAAGGTCCGCAATACCGGGTCTGATTCTGCCAGATCCAGAATCATCTCCGGCATTACCAATGAGCGTTCCCCTTGAAATCCGTTTTTTATTTTGATATTTTCCATCGCTTTCTTGTATTTTTTTCTGCAAAAATACAAAATATTTTTGAGACTAGTCCTATTTTCCGGTGTTTCTTTCTTCAAATCATAAGATAGTCTATGTATTTCTGCTAATAAGTCTATCTGTTTTTCCCCTTTTTGTTTGTACTTTTGCAGCATCATTAAAACAATTGATGTTATATGAATATATCTGATTACAAAAGCGATTTGGTATGAAATGATAGATATCTCATATTTTCGGACGATATTATATTCCTATTTTGTATTTATATAGTTATATTTGCAAACGAAAAAAGCATATTAAACTTTAAAACAGATAAAAATGAATAACCAGACAAAGATTATAGTGTATTCGTTATTGGTATCGGCTGTAATTTCAAGCTCATTTCATCCGGTGGAAGCCCAGGCACAGATTCCGCAGCAATCTATCCGATGGGATAAGCATAGCCTCATCTTCGATGGTAAGCGAGTGGTGCCGGTGATGGGCGAGGTACATTATTCTCGAATCCCTCAGAATGAGTGGAGAGAGGAAGTAAGGAAGATGAAGCAGGGTGGCGTTACCATGATTGCCGCCTATGTGTTCTGGAACCATGTGGAGGAAGTAGAAGGTGTGTTCAACTGGAGTGGACAGCGCAATCTTCGTGGTTTCCTTGAGGTATGTAAACAGGAAGAGATGCCGGTGGTTCTCCGACTGGGCCCTTTCTGCCATGGCGAGGTTCGCAATGGTGGCATACCTGCCTGGATGTTTACCAAGGGATGCAAGATGAGAGAGGAGAATACCACTTTCCTGAAATATACGACCGAACTTTATCGTCAGATTTATTCGCAGGTGCAGGGGTTACAATGGAAAGATGGTGGTCCGGTAGTTGCGGCACAGTTTGATAACGAATATCGTGGCAGGGGTAGTTATCTGATGGCGCTGAAGAAGATAGCCCAGCAGATAGGTTTCGATTTGCCTTTCTATACCCGTACTGGATGGCCTGAACTGAAAACGCCGGTGCCTTTCGGCGAGATGGTTCCGCTTTATGGCGACTATGCCGATGGTTTCTGGGAGCGCAGCCTGAAGGAGACTGCTGGTAATTACTACAAGGCTTTCAACTTCAAGGCTTTCCGAAGCAGTACGGCAATCGCTACCGAACAGCTTGGCAAACAAGAGGCGAAGATTAACAAGGGGGATGAAGCCTATCCTTATTTCACCTGCGAACTGGGTGGAGGTATGATGACTTCCTATCATCGTCGTCCGTATATTTATCCGGAAGATGCATATTCGCTGGCTATCGTCAAGTTGGGTAGCGGAAGCAATCTGCTGGGATATTATATGTATCATGGCGGAACCAATCCTACTGCGATGATGCTGGGTGATCTGGACGATGGTAGTGCGGTTTATCTGAATGAAAATCAGCGCACTCAGGCTACCAATTATAATGATATGCCGGTAAAGACGTATGATTTCCAGGCGCCATTGGGTGAATTCGGACAGAAGAATCCTCATTATTTCATGCTCCGCAAACTGCATCTCTTTATGCATGATTATGCAGAAGTACTGGCTCCGATGGAGTCTAGCTTCCCATGCAGTCAGGATATAGAGAAGGGCGATGATTCGCATCTTCGCTGGTCGCTTCGGTCTAAAGATAAGAGCGGTTTTGTTTTCATTAATAACTATGAGCGATTGCAGCAGTTGTCTGCCAGGAAGAATGTGCAGTTTGAGGTATGTGGCGTGAAGTTCCCTCAGCGTCCGATGACGGTTCCTGCCGGAGCGATGTGCATCTTCCCGGTGAATATCGATGGCATCCGATATGCTACGGCACAGTTGATTGCCAAGCGGGATGGAAAAATCTTTCTGGAACAGATCAAGGGTATTCCTACCGAGATTGCAGTGGATGGAAAGGTGCTGAAGAATGTGAAGGCGAAGGGTATCGCCAAACCTGTTTATAAGAACATCTATCTTGTAGATTCCAAGACGGCGGAACATCTGTTCCTGCAGAAGGAAGGGAAATCAATGATGTCTCTGGCTCCTTCTTTCAAGAAAATCAAGGAAGCAGAGAGCGTTCGCAAGATAACTATGGGTGTGCAGAAAGTGGCAGAGGAACCATCTGATGCTGACTTCAAGAAGGCTGCGGTTTATCAGCTAAATCTTTCGCCTGAAATGCTGCAGGGCAGAAATCTCCTGCAAATTCAATATCGTGGTGATTGTGCCCGACTCTATGCCGATGGCAAACTGGTGGCTGATAATTTCTATAACGGCCGTCCGTTCCTGATGGGATTGTGGCGCCTGCCTGCCGATTGCCAGAAGTTGGAACTCCGCATTCTTCCTTTGCAGAAAGATATGCCGGTTTATTTCCCTCGCGAAGCAGATGTGGCGAAGGAGGGAGAAGAAATCGTGAAATTAGAAATAACTCAACAATAAATGATTCAACCATCAATGAGAAATATTGTATTGATAATGGGCTTGATGGCTTGTACTTCCTTGCAGGCACAGGGCGTCGACTCTAAGAATAAGATTGACCTCTCGGGGCAGTGGCGATTCTCGCAGGGAGATGCGCCTACCTATGAGGATGTAGTTAAGTTGCCGGGATCGATGCTCACCAACGGCAAGGGTAATGATGTCTGTACCCATACGCAATGGACAGGAAGTCTTTATGATTCTTCCTTTTATTTCAATCCTTATATGGAGAAATATCGCCAGGAGGAAGTGCTGGCGAATGGGAAGCATCGCATCAAGGGAACCATGAAGTTTCCTTTCTTCCTCACCCCAGAGAAGCATTACATCGGCAATGCGTGGTATCGCAAATCGGTGTTTGTGCCTAAGGAGTGGAAGAAGCAGCGCGTTATCCTCTATCTGGAACGTCCTCATATAGAGACTTCGGTTTATATCAACGGCAAGTTGGCGGGCAGGGATTCTTCGCTGAGTGTGCCTCATGAGTTTGATGTTACACCTTATATTATATATGGCAAGGATAATGAAATCAGCATCAAGGTGTATAATGGCATAGAAAATGTATGCGTGGGTCAGGATTCGCATAGCGTAACCGACCAGACCCAGGGCAACTGGAACGGCATCATCGGCAAAATGGAATTGCAGGCGCATCAGCAGCAGTATATCCGCAACCTGCAGGTTTATCCTGATGTAAAGGGAAAGCAGATTAAGGTGGTGATGGATGTGACGGGGGATGCCCGGAAGGCTGATTTCCAGTTTGATGTAAGTGGCATCAAGCATTCGTTTGCTAAAATAAAGAGAGAAAGTGATGGAAAATTCTCCGTCATTATTCCGATGGGCGAGGATATCCGCCTTTGGGATGAATTCCATCCGAATCTTTATACCCTGACTGCTACGATGGGCAAGGAATCTATCAGTACCACCTTTGGTATGAGCGAGATCTCCATCGAAGGCCGACAGTTTTATATGAACGGCAAGAAGATTTGGATGCGTGGAACCGTGGGCAACTGCTGTTTCCCGGAAACCGGTTATCCGCCAACCGATGAGGTTTCGTGGCTCCGTATTTTCAGAAAATGCAAGGAGTATGGACTCAATATGATGCGATTCCATTCTTATTGTCCTCCCGAGGCAGCTTTCTCGGCAGCCGATCAGGTGGGAATCTATCTTCAGCCCGAAGGTCCATCTTGGCCAAATCATGGTGTAAAGTTGGGCAATGGCATGACCATCGACCATTATCTGATGCAGGAAACCCAGCGAATGGTTGAGAAATATGGCAATCATCCTAGCTTCTGCATGCTTGCTGCGGGCAATGAACCTGCGGGAAACTGGGTGAAATGGGTAGGCAATTTTGTGGAAGAATGGAAGAAAACAGGAGATAAGCGCCGTGTATATTGTGGCGCATCCGTTGGTGGCGGTTGGGCCTGGGATCCTAAAAGCGAGTATCATGTAAAGGGTGGTGCACGTGGATTGGATTGGGACAAAAAGGCTCCGCAATCGGAAGACAACTTCGATGGGGATATGGTCCGTGTGGTTCAGAAGGGCAGAACGCCGATAACCTTCGATGTGAACGATCCTAGAGTGACCCACGAGATGGGCCAGTGGTGCGCCTTCCCTGATTTCAAGGAGATTTCGCAATACACGGGAGCCTATAAGGCCCGCAACTTCGAGATCTTTTCTGATTTGCTGAGAGATAACGGTATGGCGAGTCAGGCTGAGAAGTTCCTTCATGCCAGCGGTAAGTTGCAGACCTTGGCATATAAGTATGATTTAGAACGCAATCTGCGAACCAAGGATTATGCTGGCTTCCAGTTGCTGGGCTTGAATGATTATAGCGGACAGGGTACTGCTCTTGTGGGCGTATTGAATGTGCATTGGAAAGAAAAGGGATATTGTGATGCCAAGGATTGGACGGAGTTCTGTTCGCCAATCGTTCCTCTGGCTAAGTTCCCGAGATTCGTTTTCTCTTCAGAAAACAAGGTGCAGGTTCCTGTGGAACTCTATAATGCGTATCACGAGCCGTTGCAGAATGCGGAGGTTACATACGAGGTGAAGGACGAAAATCAGCAGGTTTTGGCTTCCGGAAAATTAGGAAAGTCTTCGCTTCCAGGTAATTCGCTTGCTGATAATCAGAATTCGCTTCCTGTGGGTAAGAACATCGGTTTAGGCAATGTATCCCTGGATTTCCCTCATCTCCATATTCCGTCTCCATCGCAATTGGTCTTGGAGATTCAGGTGAAGTCTTCCAATGCTCCTGTAGCCCGTAACCATTGGGATTTCTGGGTGTATCCATCTCAGATAGAGATGCCGAATACCAAGGCGCTTAAGGATATCTATATTGCTGATAGTCTGGATGCCAAGGCACAGAAGGTGTTGCAGAAGGGTGGCAAGGTGCTGCTTCTGGCTGCCGGAAAGGTGAAGATGGGCGAAGATGTGAAGCAAACCTATCTGCCGGTGTTCTGGAACACCAGTTGGTTTAAGATGCGTCCGCCTCATACCACGGGTGCTACCATCGACAAGGCTCATCCACTCTTCAGAAATTTCCCTACGGATGACTGGGCAAACCTGAACTGGTGGGAGTTGCTGAACAAGGCGCAGGTGATGAATCTCCGTGAGTTCCCGAAGGATTATCAGCCGGCAATCCAGCCGATAGATACCTGGCACGTGAGTCGAAAGCTCGGTATGATGATTGAAGCCAAGGTGGGTAGAGGCAAGCTTCTGATGACTACGATGGATGTAACCAGCGACTTGGAACATCGCCTGGTGGCAAACCTGATGCGTTATGCCATCCTGAAGTATATGATGAGCGATGATTTCCAGCCGGCAATGGAGGTGGATAAGCAGGTGATTGAAAATCTCTTCACGAAATCGGCGCCACCCGTGAATATGTTTACCAAGGATTCTCCGGATGAACTGAAGCCGAAGCTGAAGTAAGGAAGATAAAGTAATGTAAATATAAGGCGAGATATAGCTCGAGTAATGAGGCAAATGCTGGATAGTAAACTGGCATTTGCCTTTTTCTTCTTAAAAAGCTTGGTATCTTGAAAAATAGTTGTATCTTTGCACTTGGAAAGGTAACAAAATATGGAAAAAGTTAAGGAAGTACCATACGGAGTGGCTGATTTTTTTGAGTATGCTCCACTCTTACTATGATTGTAACCAAAGCGCTAAGTTCCAATCACTATTATGGCATGTTGACCATCAAGGGCACGCGTGGCTCCAAACTGGTATTGGGGATTCCTAACAATAATGTCCGCAAGCAATATTACGGTTATCTGGAGGAAGAATATCAGGCAATATGCAGCTGCTCCTAGGGTAGAAGCTTTGCGTCAAGGTACCACTCTTCATAAGATCATTATGCAGTTTGAAGATATAAAAAAGCCCCTAGACTTCGATGAAAAAGTCTAGGGGCTTTTGCAGTTTTCTTTCAGTTATCTTTTACCTTTTTACCTTTTATTACCTCTATCTTACTTCTTGATGACCAGTTTGCTTCCTTTCTGAACATCCGCCTTGATATTGGTGATGCGCTCGTTCTTCACATCATCCAGCATGATGGCTGGGCGATAATCGGGCTTCATCGTAGTGAAGCTCACATTATCTACTTCTATGCCATCCACGTGGCGGGCGTAGAGACCGAAGGCTGGAGTTTCTTTTGCAAATCTGGGCTCAGGGTAGTTGGTGCCTTGTTCTCTATATTCCTTTTTCGCCAGTTCAGCCTTGCCACCGCCACGATATTGCATGCGGATATTGCTCAGCGAGATGTTGCGGAGTGGCTGACCAGGCATACCGGTAACGATGATGCCGGCAAGGGAATCTACATCGTTGGCAATGACATTGCTGATCATGATGTCGCGACCGGTAGAAACGGTGGTGCGCTCCTTAGGACCACGGTTTCGGCAACCGGTGGTAATGTAGATAGGGTAGTGGTGAACATGATTCATGGTGATATTATTCACCACGATATTCTCCATCAATCCCTGATCGACTTCCTCGAAAGCCAGACCGCTGCTATACATAAAGGTGCAGTTGCTCAAAGAAATATTCCTGTATCCGCCATTCGATTCCGTGCCGAGCTTGAAGCGGCCGCATACCCAGTTTACCTTTTCCGGAATATAAGTGCCATCCAGGAATGTGCCAAACTTGTAACCCGTAATCACACAGTTGGTAATGGCGATATGCTCTGTTAAAACCGGTTTCTTCAGGGCATAGGAACTTTTCAATACCAGGGCATCATCGTGAGGCGTATTGATTTTGCAGTTGCTGATAGTGAGATACTTGCAGCAGTCTATATCGAAGCCGTCACGATTGGTATCAATGATGACATTATCCACGGTGCCGAGTTCACATCCCGTTAGGATGATGCCGAAGTGACCGCCCCGATAGATGGTGACATCACGAATCAGGATATTACGGCATTGCTTCAGGGCGATGGCCTTATCGCCCGTTCCTATGTTGCCACCCTGTAGGTTACCGCCTTTTTCGGTATCTCTTCTGGTGAGACCTTCGCCATCAATCATACCTCTGCCTGTGATGGATACATCATTGGCGCCGATGGCATAGATGAGGCTGTTTTTAAAATAAGTATGTCCGCCGTCCTGATAAGCTGTGCCTTCAAAAACCTCAGCTTCATCATAGGCTTTCATCGAAGCCGGAGCTGCGAGAATCTTGGAACCTGCCATCAGATGCAGTTCCACATGGCTTTTCATACGGATGCTTCCGCAGAGATAAGTGCCGGCAGGCAGAACCACTCGTCCTCCACCATGAGCCACGCAGGAATCAATAGCGGTATTGATAGCATGATGGTCGAGAACCTTTCCGTTGCCGATGGCACCGAAATCTTTCACATTGTAGTCTTTTGCCTGCATGCTTGTCATTGCAAGCGCCAGGAGACATAAGAGTGTAGAAATTCTTTTTTTCATTGCTTTTTTGGATCGTTAGTTTTATATTTTTTGCACCTGAAAGCCTTGATGGACTTTCGGGTGCAAAGATAAGGATAAAATCTGAGATGAGTTATGAAAATCATTCAACTATTACTTATTTTCATTCATTATATCATTTGCCTTTCAGTATTTCTGATGGAGACTTGCCAAATTCCCGTTTAAAGCTCTCTCTGAAGTTGCCGAGGTTGTTGAAGCCTGCAAGTATGGCTACTTCTGCTATACTGTATTCACCCTTTTTCAGTAATGTCATACTATGTCGCAGTTTGGCTTTCTTGATATATTCGTTGGCACTCATTCCGGTCAGGGCTTTCACCTTTCGATAGAAGGTAGAGTGACTCATAGCCATCTTGTCGGTCATAAATGCCATGTCTAAGTCATCGGTAGAGATATGATTCTCGATGAGCTTGTTCAGTTTCTCCAGGAACTTTTTATCCAGATTGCTGATCTGGCAGGTCATCGCATCTTCCTTTTCCTCGGTAGCTTTTTGGGATGTCTGCTGTTCATCGGCGGAAGTCTCGAATTGTGAGATATTCTTCTGTACGATGTAGTCTGCCAATCGCCTTCTTCCAGACAGGATATTTCTGATGCGACTATGCAGCAGTTTTGCACTGAACGGCTTGGTAAGATAAGAATCAGCACCGCTGTCATATCCCTCTTCCTGGTCATTGATGCTGGTCTTGGCAGTCAGCAGGATGATAGGAATATGGCTGGTGCGAATATCTTCCTTTAATATATGAGTCATCTTGATGCCATCCATTTCCGGCATCATGATGTCGCTTACGATGATATCCGGTACTTTCGAGAAAGCCTGTTCCATTCCTTCCCTGCCATTGCAGGCTTGGATGATACGATAATCTTCGTGCAGCGACTCTTCGATATAAAGTCGAATATCAGCGTTGTCTTCCACGATGAGTAATAGCGGACGGATATCTTCTGTTGGCTCTTTTGACGTGGTTTCGTTCTCTTCGGCATTTTCAGCCGTAGCCAAATCCTGATTATCATCCTTGTGAAGTGCCTCCGGGTAGGTGCGGTCTGCCTTGAGTGAGAAGGTAAACTTGCTTCCTCGTCCCTTTTCACTTTCAAAAGTCAGTTCTGCTAGATGGAGAGTAGCCAGTGATTTCACCAGAGCCAAGCCGATACCTGTGCCGGAAGCCTGATGATTGCCGTTTTCCTGATAGTAACGGTCGCAGATGTGAGGCAGGGCATCTTTGTCTATGCCGTATCCCGTATCTTCTACTGCAATGGCTACAGTATTGTCTTCTGGCATCGTCAGCGATAAGGTGATGCTGCCTTCCGGAGTATATTTGATGGCATTCGACATCAGGTTATTGATTACCGTATTGATTACTTCTGAATCGAAATAAAGCTCAGGCACACCCGTTTTAATATTCAGACGGATATTGAGACGGCTATTCTGGTTGAGATCTTTGAATCGCACACCTATTTCCCTCACAAATGCTCCGAGATTTGCCTTGGCAACAGTCAATTTGCGGTTCTGGGTTTGCGTCTTTCTGAATTCCAGAATATCGTTGATGAGATTGAGGAGTCTTTCCGCACTGGCATGGATGCATCCTATCTTATGATGCACTCTTTCTGCTATTTCCTTATCTTCCATCAAATCCTCCAGAGGTCCGAGAATGAGTGTGAGCGGAGTGCGAAGCTCATGGGTGATGTTGGTAAAGAAGCGCAGGCGTTCCTCGTTCACCTGCTGTCTTTGCTTGCTTTCCCATTTTTCCTGTACCAGAGAATTGCGCAGCAACAACTGCTTCTGGTAAGAGCGGAAGAAATATCCTAGTATTCCCATGATGAGGAGGACATAGCAGAGCTTTGCCCACCAGGTGAGCCAAAGTGGGGGATTGACAACGACCTTCATTTCTGCAGTACTGGCGTCTTCCCAATCCTGATTCTTCAACTTGGCTCTGATGATAAAGGTATAGTCGCCCGGTTTGAGATTGCGGAAGGTTACCTCGTTGTCACCTTCAGTTTCATACCATTGGTCGTCTAGTCCTTTCATCATGTAAGAGTATTCTACATTTCCTTCCTGTGAGAAGTCTTTTATCGTGAAGTTGATTTTGAAGGTATTGTCATCGTGGCTTAAACAGATGATACCCTCTTTGTTGGGTGAAATCAGTCGGCTGGCAAATTGGTCGGAGAGTTTCCCCACGCGTTCACAATTGATGATTTGGATAGGGGAGACAGCTTTTGGTTCGGTCAGCTGTTGGGGATTAAAAAAGCATATTCCTCCTGGTGAGCCAAAATATATGGTTCCGTCGGGTGTGGTGACGGCTGATGCCTCTACGAAGTTGCTCGTAGGTATGCCACTCTCGTAATCATAGTTGTAGAATCGCTGCTTGTGAATGTTGAGGCAAGCTATTCCCGAGAACATGCTCACCCAAATATTTCCTTGCTTGTCTTGGCTGATGGCACGTATGTGGCTGTCTTTGATGCCATATCGCTCGTTGTAATTTTTGATGGCTCCTGGTTGAAGTGGGTTCTGCACGTAAGCCAGTCCCCTCATTGTCGCCATCCAAATGCCACCATCAGCATCTTTAATGATATGGTTGATGGTGTTGGTGGCAAGCAAATTCTTTTCGGTTAGATGTACGATAAGTTTCATTTGCTTGCTGAAGACGAACACTCCACGGTCTAAGGTGCCAATCCATATTTGACCATAATTATCTTCTTTGATAGAGTAGATGATGGTTGGATTTTTTCCCATCTGTCGGTTTAGTTCCTGCTCCTTATTAATCTTGTCGTTTTCTACAGAGAAGATGCCTGCTTCTGTTCCCACCCACATCTTTCCCTGTGCGTTCTCGCATAGGGCATGGACGTCTAGGTTCTGGGCATAGTTGATGCGTGTGAAACTGTGGGTGTGAGGATTGAACTTCAGCACACCATTGTCACTGGTTCCACACCAGATGTTGCCTTTCTTGTCTTCCTCGAATACATATATAGAGGAAGAGGAGTTGGATAGATAGGATGAGAAATTCCAGGTTTGCATCAATTTGCCGTTTTGGTATAGGCTCATCAGGTTGTCTTGCCCTATCCATAAGTTTCCTTGGTGATCGCAATATAACCCTGTTACTTCTTCCAAAGCCTTTCCCATGTATTGCAGGGTGTTGATGCTGGCGGCGGATTTTGCGATGAAGTCTATTCCCATGCTATAGTTGGCTATCCAGATGTTTCCAAAGGAATCTTGTATGATTCTTCGGTTATTGTTGGACGACAATCCACTATTCTCTTTGGTGATTTGTGAGAACTTGAGTTCTTCTGTTAGGGGATTTTTATAAAGGTTGAGGTCGAGGACGCTGATTCCGCCAATGTCTGAGGCTATCCATAGGGTCCTGTCGTTCATCTCTATGATTTGGTGGATGTTGTCGCCAGCAAGTGATGCTGGATTGTTGGCGATATGCTTGAACACCTTGAATTTCCCTGTGAAAGGGTCGAGTAATCCCAATCCCAGGTTTGTACCCACCCAAATGTTTTTGGCATGGTCAATGCATATTGAGCGCACATTGTCGCCTGGCAAACTTTGTGGGTCATTAGGATTGTGACGGAAATATTTTGTCTTTTGCGTCCTGAGGTTATAGACATAGAGTCCTTCGATTCGCAATCCGATATACAGATGGTCGTTGCCATCATCCGTAATGCTGCGAATGCCATTTTTTATATTTGGAAGACGTTTGTTGCTGATGGTTGAGAACTTTTGATTCTTGGGGGTGTAATGTTGGATAGTGCCATCGTAATAGGCTATCCAAATACCTCCGTCTGCAGCTCCCTTGATATCGGCAACGCTTTTCTTGGGGATTTTTTGTGTGAAGTGTATGAATTGCTGTGTCTTGCAATCAAACACATCTATGTGTCCATTCTTGAAGAGTATCCAGATAGAATTACTTTCTTTGTTGTAATACAATCCCACGATACCATCATTATCAATGTTAGAATTGTTGTTTTTAAAGATTGTGCATTTTGTGCCTGCGATTCGGGTGAGCCCCGATTCTGTGGCGGCCCAGATGAAACCTTGTCCATCGATAATCATGTCATTTACGAATCCATTGGATAATCCTTCTTTAAGTCCCAAGTTCTTAAATATGGATGAGGTGCTTGCCGTGAGGGCAAGTACCTGTAGGATTAATCCCAAAAATAGTAGTAGTTTCTTCATTCTTCTTGTTTTTTATATTAAATTACAAAAATAAAAAAAAAATAGATATACTTGCGAATTCAAGTGTTAAATGTTGCCCAAAATTACAAATTATTCCTCAAATGTGCAAGAACCAAGGGCAATGTTGATTGATTTTCGGTTATAAATGGTCTAAAAGTAGTTCTTAAAAGAGTTTTGATTTTTTTTCGTTTCTTGTTGACCGAAAAAAATATAAGTTTTATGAAGAAATAGATAATTTTGCGGCAGAAATAAATAATAACAATTGTAATAACTAAAAGGTAATGACTTATGAAACAAAGAAATTCTAAATTGGCAGCTATGATGCTATGTATGGGATTCACGGTTTCCGTACCTACTTTTACTTATGGTATGGGCGAAAATGCGTTGAACATTTTGCAGCAAAGCCAAAAAATTTCAGGACTGGTTGTTGACTCTAATGGCGAGCCTATTATAGGAGCAACGATTAAGGTGGTTGGTACGAGCGATGGTACTGTTACCGACTTGGATGGTAATTTCTCGCTTACCATAGCTCCGAAGGCAACTTTGGAAATCTCTTATGTAGGCTACATCACTCAAAAAGTAAAAGTTGCGACAGGAAAAGCTTTGAAGATAGTTCTTCTGGAAGATTCCAAGGCGATTGACGAGGTGGTGGTAGTTGGTTATGGTTCGGTAAAGCGCAGTGACGTTACAGGATCAGTTTCTTCTTTGGATGCCTCTAGTATTACATCTGCCTCTCAAACCAATGCTGTAGATGCAATGCAAGGTAGAATCTCGGGTGTCAATATTACAAGAAATGCGGCTCGTCCTGGTGGTAGCTATAGTATTGTTGTGCGTGGTAAGAGTTCCATCAACAATAGCAACGAACCTCTTTGGGTGATAGATGGTATTCCTACTTCATCAGATGCCCGCGACTTGAACCCTGCTGACATAGAAAAGATTGATGTACTCAAGGATGCTTCTGCTACAGCGATTTATGGTTCCCGTGGCGCCAATGGTGTTGTTATCGTTACGACCAAACGTGGTAAGGAAGGTCATTTCAGTATCAATTATGATGGCTACTATGGTGCTCGTGTGGCTAGTCATCTGCCTGATATGATGAATGGAGACGAGTATGTCAAGTTCCGTACCGAATTGTTTAAGAATCTCGGTCGCAGCACCGATCGTACCAATGCAGAGTTCTTTACCCCAGAGGAGTGGGAGAGAATCGATAACAAGGACTATACCGACTGGATTGACTTGACCATGCGCACCGGTCAGCAATATAGCAATACCATCACAGCCTCAGGTGGTGATGCCAAGGGAACGTTCTCCTTGGGTATCGGTCAGTTGCATGAGGAAGGAACAATACGCGACCAAGATTTCAATCGTTACAATCTCCATTTGAATGTAAATCGCAAGTTCTTGAAGTCTTGGGAGATGGGTGGTAGTCTCTATTTCACTTATAGTAAGCAAAATGCTGGAAGCTACGAGACGCTTCGCTCAGCCTATCGTCTTCCTCAAGTGGCATATCCATACGATGAAGAGGGCAATCTGGCATATCATGTGTTCCGTAATGATGGAACCACCAATCCTTTGTTGGAAAGCACTGCTGATGGCGAGCATCGTGAAACCAAGAGATATAGAATCTTTGGAAATGTCTATTTGCAATATAAACCAATCAAGGACTTGACGCTCAAGAGCCAGTTTGCGCCTCAGTACCTTTATAAGAGATATGGTGAGGTTGTGGGAAAGAATGCCAAGAATTCAACAGGCAAGGCTGCTGGAGTGACGGCAAAATACGATCAAACCAATTATTGGTCGTATGTATGGGATAACCAGATTACTTACGACAAGCAGTTGGATAAGCATCACCTGAACGCAAGCTTTGTACAGAGTATCCAGATGGAGCAATGGGAATATTCCAATCAAGCTGCCAAGGATTTCCCTTTCAACAGCTATTGGTATAACTTGGGTGCCGCAGGTTTGAGCAATCAGACGACTTCTTCTACCAATTATCAAAAGCGCACTTTGGCCTCCTTCTTGGCAAGAGTACAGTATTCTTTCAATGATCGCTATCTCTTGACTGTTTCTGGTCGTTATGATGGTTCTTCTCGCTTGGCTGATGGCAATAAGTGGTCGTTCTTCCCTTCTGCCGCTCTTGCTTGGCGTATCACAGAGGAAGATTTCATGAAGAGCGCTCCTGCTATCAGCAATCTGAAGTTGCGTCTTAGCTATGGTGTTACGGGTAATGATGCCGTATCTATCTATGGCACCCAGTCGGGTATCTCTCGATTGAACTATGATTATGGTGGCAATGTGATCTCGGCTTATTACAAGAATGGACTTGCCAATAAAAACTTGTCATGGGAGAAGACGCATGAAATCAATGTGGGTCTGGATTTCGGTTTTTTCAACAATCGTATCAACGGTGCCATTGATGTTTATCAGCGTGATGCCAAAGACTTGATTATGAAGAGAAATATCCCTAAGACCACAGGTTGGTCGTCTGTTTGGGATAATATCGGATGGGTAAGAAACCGTGGTGTTGAAATCGGCTTGAACACTGTGAATATCCAAGGCAAGGATTTTGGATGGGAAACCAACATCACTTTCTCTAAGAATACGAACAAAATCGTAGAACTCTATAATGGAAAGCAAGACGACGTGGCCAACAAATGGTTTATAGGTAAGCCTCTGGATGTGAACTACGATTATGTATTTGATGGAATCTGGCAAACGGACGAAGCTGAGTTGGCAAAGAAATATGGTCAGACTCCTGGTCAGGTGAAGGTGAAAGACAATGATGACAATGGTGTTATCAACTCCGATGACAAGCGCATCATTGGGCAGCGTTCTCCAAAGTGGATTGGCAGTATCACCAATACCTTTACTTTTAAAAACTTCGATTTCTCAGTGTATGTCTATACCCAGCAGGGAGCGCAGTTGCAGGATGCCTTTATGTCTGCCTATATGGCTTACGAGGGCAATTACAAGCAGGTGAACGTAAACTATTGGACAAAGGACAATCCATCCAATAAGTATCCTCAGCCAGGCAATAAGGGCAAGTATTATAATGCGATGCGCTATGTGGATGTATCTTTCGTAAGGGTGGGAAGCATCACTTTAGGCTATAATTTGCCAAAGTCGTGGTTGGAGAAAATCAATGTCAAGCATACCCGTTTGTATGTGACAACCAATAACCCATTCACCTTTACCTCTTATAAGGGCTTCGACCCAGAGTGGGCTACCCAGAATACTTGGGGTACAGCCACTGGATATACTACCTATTTGATAGGTGCAAAAGTAGAATTTTAAATAGAAGACTCATTATGAAAAAGATTAATTTATATATCGCCGGTGCTTGTTTGGTACTGGGAATGACTTCTTGCGACGGATTCCTCGATGAGGAAAACCTAAGTAATGTCAATTCTGAGCAATATTTTCAAGAAAAGGAAGGCTATGAAAGTTTGGTTAATGCTTCTTATGCTACCTTGCGCTCTATCTGGAAGAATGAACCTTGGTTGTTCAACTTGGGTGTGGATATCTATACCCGTGGAGAGAGTGAGCTGGTTAGCGGTAGCTATGGCAATCGTGACGTATATAGCAGCGAACTGAATGAATATGCTACGCTGGATGCCCAAAATAGTTATGTAAGCGATTTTTATACGAATGCTTACTATGGCATTCAAGTATGCAATACCGCCATCAATAAGTCGACTTCTGTGGCTGGTATGTCTGAGAATGCGGTTAAGCAACGTTTGGCGGAAGTTCGTTTCTTGCGTGCTTATTATTACTATCTGTTGGTGGAGCAGTTTGGAGATGTGGCGATTGTTACAGACGAGATTAATTCTCCTATAACCGAATTTTCACGTACTCCAGAGAAGGAAGTTTATTCCTTTATCTTGAGTGAATTGAACGACATTGTTGGGGTGTTGCCTTCCAAGCAAGATGAGTATGGACGTGCCACGCAGGGGGCTGCCAAGCATTTGATGGCATTGGTTTATCTTACCCGTGGTTACAAGTCATATGCAGAGTCAAATGATTTCTCTCGTGCTGCAACTTTGGCAGATGAGGTCATCAATGGTGGACAGTATGCTTTGCAGCCAACATTCACTGATGTATTTGCTACAGGTAATGAAAAAAACAGTGAAATCATCTTCTCTGTGCAATATGATGGCTCTTCTTTGGGTAGCCAATATGGTGGTAATGGACAACAGAATCTCTATGGATTTGAATTGTGGACAAAAGTGGTGTCTGGCTTTGAACAAGGTAACTTAAAGTATGGCTGGAAGAAAAATCAGTTCATGCCAACTCAGTTCTTGTATTCACTTTATGATACTTCTGTTGATAGCCGTTATGATGCAACCTTCAAGAGTGAGTTCTATGCCACACGAGCAGATGCTAGCATTGGTTTGAAGGAAGGCGATTTACGTTTGTATTTCCCAAAATATGACCAGCCTTTTACCCAGCAGGATTCCTTGGCACTCATGAGTCAGCATCCTAATGCCATCATTGTTACAAAGGATAGATGGAAGCAAGATATTGAGCATGTAGGTGGTTCTGGTATGTGTCCGATGATATGGAAGTTCTATGATCCAAATTCTTCTTATCCTTCCAATAACACTTCTTATACTAGCACTAAGGACATCTTCCTCTTCCGTTTGGCAGATACTTATCTCTTAGCTGCCGAGGCTTATTATAAACTGGGTGATAGCCAAAAGGCAGCCGACCGCATCAATAAAGTTCGTGAGCGTGCAGCCTTGGAAGGACATGTGAAGGATATGGACATTGAGGCTTCTGATGTGAACATCGACTTTATCTTGGATGAACGTGCTCGCGAGATGGCTGGTGAGTATAACCGTTGGATGGACTTAAAACGCACTGGCAAGTTGATAGAGCGTACATTGAAGTATAACAATCTTGCTGCCAAGATAAATAAAATGGATGAGCATATTGTGGTCCGTCCGATTCCTCAGTCTGTAATCGACCAGACCACAGGGAATTTTAAACAGAATACCGGGTATTAGTTTGTAATTGTTTTTGGGTTTGTAAGGGAGCAAGATAGCATTCTTGTTCCCTCTCCTTATTTTTTAGTAACTTATCGTATGGATAATATGAATAAAATTTTTGATAAAATAGCTTGCATGCTTTTATGTTTATGGATTTGTTCCTTTTCTTCGAGCATATTGGCACAAGAACAAACTTCGCTCATTGTGAATGGTGTGCCTTGGTATGACCAAAATCATCTACCGGTGAATGCCCATGGAGCTGGCATCATCCGAGACAATGGAAAATATTGGCTTTTTGGCGAATATAAGAGCGATACCTCCAATGCCTTCCCAGGATTTGGATGTTATTCTTCCGAGGATTTAGTAAACTGGCACTTTGAAAGAGTGGTACTTCCTGTGCAGAAAGATGGTATCTTGGGGCCTAACAGAGTGGGTGAGCGAGTGAAGGTGATGCGTTGTCCTAAAACCGGAATGTATGTGATGCTGATGCACGCTGATGACTTGAAATATATGGATCCGCATATCGGCATCGCTACTTGCAAGACCATCAATGGTGACTATCAACTGAGAGGAACACTTCAATATAAAGGACAACCCATCAAACGATGGGACATGGGCGTTTTTCAGGATGAGGATGGCAATGGCTATCTTCTTACCCATCACGGACCGATTTTTCGTTTGAGTGATGATTATCTCAGTGTGGATACGATGATAGCCAATGTAAAGGGCATGGGAGAATCGCCTGCCATGTTTAAGAAAAATGGAATGTATTATCTCTTGACTTCCAACTTGACCAGTTGGGAGCGTAATGACAATTATTATTTCACTGCAACGAACATTGCTGGACCTTGGAAGAAGCAAGGTGTATTCTGCCCAGAAGAAACTTTGACATGGAATTCCCAAAGTTCTTTTGTCTTGATGCTTCCAGACGGCACCCCTATGTATATGGGCGATAGATGGTCTTATCCTCATCAGGCTTCTGCCGCCACATACGTGTGGATGCCGTTGCAAGTAGCAGGCGATAAACTCTCCATTCCTGCTTATTGGCAGTCTTGGAATATACAGAAGATGAAATCGGAGGATATATTGAACCAAGCCATCTATAAGAAATCGTTTCTTTTGAATAGTAATCAGGCGGGTAAGTCTGTAAGCCTGGATTTCGTTGGTACGCATGTGGCAGTAGTCGGCAGAACGGATGCCCATGGTGGCTATGCCTTGGTTTCTGTATTGAATCATAAGAAGGATACCGTCTATTCTTCTTTGATAGATTTCTATAGTAAGGTGCCACAAGAGGGTATTCGGGTGATAACTCCAAAGCTCTCTTATGGGCAATATACCTTGGAGATAAAGGTGACGGGCGAAAGACCTAACTGGTCGGATAAGCGAAAGAGCTTGTATGGTTCGGATGATTATTTCATAAATACCAATATGGTATATGTCTTTGGTAAGAAAGCTGGGGATTTTCGCATCCAAGCAGGTGAGGAAATCAATATTCAGTGTGACACTTCTACCGTGGAACCTGTTGTCAAATCAGCTATCCGTATGTTTGCTGAGGATTGCAAGGATGTATTGGAATCTTCAGTTGTGGTCACTCCCAAAACTGGTGATATATTATTGCATATTGATAGCAAGCTTCTGAAAGGTAAGAAAGAAGCTTTTAAGATTGCGGTAAAAGATGGAAAAATCATTGTGACAGGAAGTGATAATCATGGTTTGGCTTATGGCTTGTTGGAGATATCTCGTTTATTAGGGGTGTCTCCTTGGAAATGGTGGGCTGATGCTATGCCCAAGAAAAAGAGTTCTTTTACCTTGACGGATGGCTATGCGGATGAGCAATCTCCTTCTGTGGAATATCGTGGCATATTTATCAATGATGAAGATTGGGGAATGATGCAATGGTCAAGTCTAAACTACGAGCCTTGGTATAAACCTGGTCGTATTGGACCCAAGACTAATTCTCGCATATTCGAGTTGCTGCTCCGACTGCGTGCTAATACATTTTGGCCTGCTATGCATGAATGTACTGTTCCGTTCTTTCTTACCAATGGTAATCGGGAAGTGGCTGCGCAATATGGCATTTATATAGGAAGTTCGCACTGTGAACCCATGGCATGTAATGCTAACGGCGAATGGAGAAGTAGAGGCAGCGGGGAGTATGACTATGTACATAATGATAGCAATGTTTATCGTTTTTGGGAAAATCGAGTAAAGGATGTGGCTCATCAACCGATACTTTATACGATTGGTATGCGTGGTGTGCATGATGGAGCTATGAACGGTGCAAAGACGCTTGATGAGCAGAGACAAGTTCTGGAAAGAGTATTTAAGGACCAGCGTCAACTGCTTGCCCAATATGTGAATAGTGATGTGACAAAAATTCCGCAAGTGTTTATTCCTTATAAAGAGGTGTTGGATGTTTATCGATCAGGGCTTCATGTTCCTGATGATGTCTGTCTCATGTGGTGTGATGACAACTATGGCTATATACGCCACATGCCTACAGTGGAAGAACGTTCACGCAAGGGAGGAAATGGTATTTATTATCATGTTAGTTATTGGGGGCGTCCTCATGACTATCTATGGCTTGGTACTTTTTCACCAGCTCTTATGTTTCAGCAGATGTCTTCTGCTTACGAAAATGGCATACAGAAAATGTGGATATTGAATGTTGGAGACCTTAAGCCTGCTGAATACCAAATAGAAATGTTTTTGGATATGGCTTGGAATCTGGATCATGTAAGAAAACAAGGAGTAAAAGGACATCTTACGGATTTCCTTTGTCGTGAGTTTGGAGATAAGATAGGTAAGGAGTTGTCTCCAATCATGAGGGAGAGTTATAGGTTGGCTTTTATTCGGAAGCCAGAATTTATGGGCAATACTCGTGAAGAAGAGTATCACACTAATTACTATCGTATTGTACGTGATATGCCGTGGAGTTTAGAGAAAATCCAAAAACGCCTTGCAGAGTATGGAACTATAGAGAAAAATGTGGAGGAAATCTTTAGAAAGATTCCGAATGACCAAAAAGACACCTATTTCCAATTGGTCAAATATCCTGTACAGGCTGCTGCTGAGATGAATAAGAAAATGCTTTTCGCCCAGCAAGCTCGACATGGACTTTGTTCTTGGGAGAAAAGTGATGCAGCTTTCGATAGTATTTCTGCACTAACTCGGCGTTATAATACTGGGTTCTATAATCAGGGCAAATGGCAAAGAATGATGGATTTTCAACCTCGAAGGCTCCCTGTCTTTGAACCGGTAGAAAGAAGCTCTTCTAAAGAGGCGTTATGCAAAGAACCGCAATATATAGCTTGCTTTTCGGGTGCAGATAGTAAACAAGGTTCTTTTGAATCTTGTGAAGGATTAGGATATGAAGAAAAGGCTATCAAGACTAAAAAGGGGAAAAAGGTCAGATTTGATTTTGAGTGCGATGCAATGGATTCTGTTGTCGTAGAAATTCGAATGATTCCAACTCATCCACTGTCGGGAAATCAGCTTAGATTCCAAATTTCATTAGATAAACAAACTACACATATTATAGATTATGCTACTCAAGGGAGAAGTGAAGAGTGGAAAGAGAATGTTCTATGGAATCATGCTATACGAAGGGTCGTATTACCGATTGGAAACAAAAAGAGGCATCAATTGACTTTTTTGCCTCTTGATGAAGGAGAAATTCTAGATCAGATATACATTTTGAAAAACTAAAAATTCCCCCGAAGAAAGAGAACACTCTCTTTCTTCGAGGGAATTTACTTTTTATCGTTGTATCCTTTTTACAGGAACAAACTTCCTATCTGGAAGACCAGGGCTGATACTACCCATGCCAATAGCGTGG
>ERZ1023679.25-NODE-25-length-25668-cov-9.197439_pt1 | contig 25668 bp, 28 predicted proteins | sample MGYA00380344_ERZ1023679 | MGnify/ENA primary metagenome ERZ1023679 (study PRJEB33179, sample SAMN07448986) | human gut metagenome | biome: Human-gut; feature: Human associated habitat; material: Faeces | host: Homo sapiens | place: India: Bhopal | collected...
CGTATGCCGAGTTCTGTCAGCGATTAAAGAAAGATTTAATGCAACTCGGAAACATAAACGTAGAAATACGTCCCTGGAAGAAAGCCAGCCTCAGTAGTATAAGTGAGGCTATGAATGTAAACTACATCATGCAAGGTATTCCGACATTAATAATTTTTCCTTATCAAATCGACGATACATTTGGTATAGATCTGTCAACATGGACTTTCCTTACAGGCAATAGGTCAATGTTGCACAGTAAAATAATGCAGATTAACGGTTTCAAGGGAACAGAAAATTTAGAGTCCACTTACTCTGCGGTACGCGCAGTTATTGGTATGACACGAGATGCATACATGCTTTCTGAATATCGACACCCCATCTGCTTTCCCCAATTAGCTGCATCAGATTCTAATATGCTTCCAGAAACACGCAAAATGTTGGTTGCACATTATGAAAACTTGCAAAAATTAGTAGCAGAGAGTAAAGATTATCGATTACTTAGTTCAAAATCTGAGTTAGATAATATCAACCGTTCATTAGAATCTTTAAAGAAATTAAGCTAATAGATTATGTCATTAACATTAGGATATTTACTTGCGACAGTTGGAGCCCAAGCTGGGTCTGCCTACTTTAATTGTCGGCGCGGTTCAAAGCAGGCCAAAGCACTCGCTCTTAAACAGCAGGAATTTGAAGAGAAGGTGTTGCGAGATGGTATGGCAAACGCTCAACAGGAGTTTGCTGAAGTATGTGCATTGCAAAGAGAGTTGGAGTTGCAAATGCAATCCGATAGAACTAAAATGATTCGCGATAATCATCTGGCCTCTCTCTTGTTAGAAGCTTATAGGCAATCATTAGAGGATTGGCCTCTATTTGTTCCTCCCTTTATAATCAAAAATGAGAGTTTGCCACTTATTGAAGGGCTCTCTAAAGATACGACTAATACTATTGCTGTTAATTGTATTCTCACACCATCAATGGATTCTTCTTTCAATTTGAAGATTTTTCCCAAAATGGAGGAGTATCTTGCCCGGTTCTGTTCAAAGTATTGGGCTTCAAATTCTGCCAAGGCCATTCGTTTCTACCAAAACGCTTGGAGAAATAACATTACGGATATTGGTTCCAAAATGCATGATTTAAAGGCGCACCTTAATGAAGTTCCAACGATTGTTCTTTCGCCAATTATTGACGACGATAAACTGACCTTTTCATTTTCATGGTGGGGATTTTCTAATAATCCAGACGACGAGCATTTGATGGAAGCAGACAATATCTATGACCCTGAATTATCTGTATCTGTTTCCAAAAACATGACATATACTGAAGATTCCATTAATTCGTTGCTTGAAGAGGCTGTACCTAAACTTGCGGCATTCATAAGTTACTTTGCGGATTTATACTATTGGAATTACTATCATATGACACCATCACTCCCTGTCATTATGAGAGGTAATCCTGCATTCGCCAATTTGATATCTATGTATATCAAACAATATGAGAACATTTTGCTTAATTATGTCTCTGAAAGAAAAAATGGATACATAGAATCTATTCCGATTGTTAGAACTGTTCAAAATTTAAAAGTTCTCAATAAAAATAACACTATTGCAGATATTCTTTTGGACAAGTTGTTGACATACAAAGATAGACTATCATCAATAGATATTTCGTTAATTTCGAAATTGGCAAATCAATCGCAAAAGCATAGTACAGACATTGTTGATACTGTGTCTCAGCTCAAGAAAGATATAAGAAATTATATATTTCCATGTTTCAATGGAGGTGACTTGTTTTTCCGTGCGAAGGAATATCGGAATACTATTCCCACCAAACGTATTATGTTATATGCAAAAGCTGTTGAAAGAAATGTTATTGCAGTGTTTGCATTAGACAGGGTTGGCGATATTGTTTATAGCAACGCCAATTCGGGATGTTGCTTTATGGTACTAAATAAGCCACTACCCTCTAATATTGGATATTATTTTTCTCTTGACTTCAAAAATCATAAGTTGAAACCTGTGAAATCACAGAAAAAAATGTCAACATTGGATAGCATAAACTTTCAAGTACATGAGGGTGAGAAAGAACATGTCATAAACTTTATGAGTCAAGCCATCAAATTAGGGCATGAAATTCTCCCCGACCTAAATCTACACAACATAATAGAAAAAGAAAACGATTTAGAATTTTATGATTTTATTCAATGGATTCGAGATAACCATACAGACAGTGAGCAATTTTCTTTTATTGTCTGTTACAATAATGATGAATCTAAATATTATTATGTTGGTGGATTTAAAGGAAGTGAGGAAAAAGACCCTTCGTCATATTTTCTTGCGAGTAGCAAGTTTATCAATGGCGAATTATACAAGAGACTAAACCATAATTGCGCATATTCTATTAACATTAAATAAAGTTTCACATGAACGAAAAAATTAAGAAAGGCTTTTTTGCTCAGTTCGGAGAGTCTATTGACCGTTCTTTTAAGGACGGAGCTGATGACATCCGTGAAGGACGCAATAAAATAGCCGATGGTGTTATTGGTATCCTTGATGGTGTTCTCGGCAAGGATGAGTCTGACGAACAAGAAGATGACCCCAATAAGGTCATTGCAAATCATCTCATGCAGAGGCTAAACAAAATTGGAGAGCCTGTAGGAGCTGATTTTAGTTATTCAACAGTTTTAAGATGGGTTAAAAACAATGCGAGAGGAAATCGTTTTTATCTTCTCAAGCACGAACCATCGGAGAGTAATTTTAAATACATTTTTGTTTTCTTTGGAAAAGACAAAAATGTCATGTTAGAAGACACTGATCCTCAAAGATGCTTTATGTGCAAGCAGATACCAGAGAGTATAGAATCTCTGTTTGGTAAAAAACAAGTATTTATACAACCTTTTGAATAATTTATAGATATGGACATTATTGATGGAATTAAAAATATCGGCAATGGAATATATCAAGTCGGTAAGGGAATTGTAAAAACTACACTGGGGCTTATTAAACTTCTTGTAGCAGGTGTTGTCTTAGTAATTGTTGGCATATACTATGCTGCAAAAGAACTTTTTGGTTTTGCCCAAAAAGCTTGGAATAAAATTAAGAAGCTAAGACCAGGTGTTAAACCAACATCTACAGGAACAATTACAGGGAAAGTCCTCGGAGAAGCCCTTAAAAGGATTGACAAGGAAATATCCAATGATACTATTAAATTGAGTGACCTCGAAAAAGAAGAAGTTAAGCAAGATATTGCCGAAATCCAAGACAAATTAAATTCTCCAGGAAAAGTTACTGGTATGCAGTATCTGGCTGGTCTTAATGAAGATGGAGAAGAAGAAGTCTTTGATGCTGAGATCTTTGGAGCTGATGATTATGACGAGGAAACTGCACGCAGAGACAGAGAAGGAAAATCATATGTACAACTAATCACAAAATAAAGAATATGAGCACAACAAATATTATCATCGGTGTTAGTGCAGGTGCTTTATTAGCAATTGCATTGTATTATTTTGGAAGAAAGGTTGACCCGCCTGGCGACAATACAGAGGAAGAACCCACGAAAGACAAAGACTTTGAATTTATTGATAGTGTATCATATGATATGCTATTTGCATGGCTCAGACATGAACATAAATCCATTAAGTTTGAATCTGGCGACCAATTCTTTATATTACAAGACCCTATCGCCAGAGAGTCCTTTGTTAAAGTTTTTCAAAAGATGGAAAACAAACTGACGGATTCATTTGTACTATGCGCTGGAATTATGAGAGGTGATGATATTATCTCTTCTAAGTTCTTTATCTATAAGAAAATGGCAGAATCGTTATCCGAGCTCCTGCCTAAAGACCCCAAAAAGAGTTTTATTCAAAAAATTGAAGATTAAATATGTTATTCACACTTATAGCTAGTTTTGCGGCAGGCTATATCCTTGGATCTATTATAGCCTATTGCATTGATGTTGTAGGTGAATGGTTAACTTCTCTAAGAGCAAAAGAACTAGCCAGGGAAAAAACTGGCAAGAAAATCACAAAACTTTTGATAGACAAGGTTCAAAGTAATGCTGAATACGGAGAAACTATTAGTGCTCGTGCGTTTGATGAATCGTATGAACACTTTGCCGATATAACATTTAATGCCACAAAAGGTAGTTCTTTATATACTAATCAAACAATATGATATGAAAGTTAAATTAAATATCTATCTGCGCGACCCCAAAAATCAATCTCCTGAAGAGAAAGAGATTATTCAAATTATTGGGAAAAAAGTTCAGGTTTGTGTATCTGATAATCATGATTTACCAGAAGACAAACAATTATATGCTACACTGTTCTTAAACCGTCCATCAATCCCCGATGACTTTGAGGACTTGAATAATAATATCTACTTTCAGGATACTACAGGGCAAAGCATCAATGGTTGGTTAGCTCTTATCTTGACGGTAAAAGCAAGTTTAAGGCATGTTGAACTACCTCCATCGATAAAGAATGTTGGTGTTGTGCTTTCTTTGAAAAAAGTTGAGGAAAATGATATTTTTGCGATAAATTCTGAGAAGGACACATCCTCAGTTTCTTTTAAGGCCATTGAACCCCTATTTTCTCTTGACGAAGTAATTATGAATGATTCTGAAAGGGAAGCACTTATCAGAGCTCTAACAATTATAACGAAAAGGGATCTGATTTTTGATTATTGGGGATTTAACAAGATTGATAAAAGCACAAAATCTGTAATATGTTTCCATGGTGTTGCTGGAACTGGTAAGACACGTTGTGCTCATGCTGTTGCAAAATATCTTGGAAAAAAATTATTAATAGGTAGTTATAGTCAAATTCAGTCCAAATTTGTAGGTGAAGGAGAAAAAAATCTTGTAGCCTACTTTAAAGCAGCAGAAGAACAAGATGCAGTCCTCTTTATAGATGAAGCCGACACATTTTTAAGTCGTCGCCTACCAATTTCAATTGAGAACTCGAAACATTACAACAGCATGTCCAACGAGCTATATCAGCTCATAGAGAATTTCAATGGATGTATTGTGTTTGCAAGCAATCATATTACTGATTTTGACCCAGCTGTTATTTCAAGGATTATTGAGCCGATAGAGTTTAAACTTCCTGACAAGAATACGCGAATCAAATTGCTTAAATTGCATATTCCTGATAATGCTCCAATAAAATTATCTGATGAACAATTTGATGAAATTGCAAATTTAACAGAAGGTTTGTCAGGTCGCGACATAAGGAAAGCAATGTTATTATTCTTGTCGGACGTTGCATATAACAATGCTAACGTTGACAAATCTAACTACAATAAGATTGCTGCATCTTTTGAAGAACTTCGGGAAATCTTTGGCAAGGTAAAAAAAGCCAAAACAGACCTTGACAATAGTGTAAAAGGATTTAATCTTGGAACAAAAATTGTAGAAGTTGAGAAGCGCAACACCCGCTACTTGCAGGTTGCGGCACTTATGCTTTGGGCGGATGGCTATATAGATGACAGGGAAAAAACCTTGTTTAAGGAGATTTCCAGTAAGTTCGCTGCAAACGTTGATATTAACGATAAGAATAGCTTGCCTTCAATCGAAGAAATTTGTAATAGACCATTGTCTAAAGTTGAAAAAATACAACTATTGGATGTTGCTTGTAGAATGGCCGCCATTGATGGTAAATATCATGATGAAGAAAAGAAGCTAATATTCAAAATGGCTTCTATCTTAGGTCTTGACGAAGTTACCATATCTAAATTAGACGGCTATGTTCAAAAATTGGTAAATGAATTCCACGAATGGGAGGACATTACGTCCGCTTTTAAGTCACAGGAATTTTTCATTCTTGATTCTCTCAAAAAAGAATATTCTGAGGGAGCTGCTTGGTACAAGCTTGGCGTGGCATATCAAAAAGGCTCAATGGTCGATGGAATAAGTGTTCCTCAAAATCTTACAAGAGCAGAGCAATGCTTTGAAAAAGCCAGGGCAATTGGTTATATTGAAAAAAAATAATCACAGGTGATAGTTTTAATATGGATGCAACATCTATATTAGCGTATTCATCAACCAATAAAATTACCGATTATGACTGATTCAACATTATTCAACAATGAAAATCTTAGTGCTGACGAAACACTAAACCAATTGAATGACATGATACTGCCTGATGAAATGGTCTTAAATGCCGTTCATAGAGCCTGCGAATTCTTTGGGATTCCGGAAGTTCCAGTAGTTAATGCTCATGGTGCTTGCGTATGGCCCAATGAAACTGACACTTACGATGATGATGTTTTTGGATTCAACCGAGAACAGCTCATGTCGCTTGGCATATCAGGTGAAGACTCTCTTACTCTTATTTACACCCATGAATGCGCCCACCGTACATTGCAGGATGCATACAATGATGCATGGGAAGAGGAATTGGCATGTGACTTTTTCGCTGGTATTCATGCTGGTTTGAAAGGAATGAACCTTGATAACTTTGAAGCATCACTTGGTTCCACACCTGGTGGAGATACACATCCGAATGGTGCTCTGCGTGCCGATTTTATAGAATATGGCCAACAAGTTGCACAAGAATTGAAAGACCGAGGTATTGAACCAACGTATAATAATTGTTTGGAGCGTTTAAACCAGCACATTGTTGAAAAGCAAGGGCTTATAACGGAGTACCGTGAACGCTTTGACCCCACTGTCACTTCTTCTGCGCTTGTTGATGCTGACAACATCAATATACAAAGCGAACCCAAGAATGCGACAATGGCAGATGTTGAATGGTACGAACACCAAGCACGTATTTCTTCCGGGTCAGAGCAAGCACATTGGATTAAAGAAGCCAAGTGGGCACGAGATCACCTCAAAGGTTAGTAAAGAAAACTGCTAATCACTTATATAAGAGTTTATACTAAAAAACCGCAATAAGTGATAGAAATTTGAATTTTGTGGCTCTATACAAGAAAACAACTTGTATATGAGCCACAAAAAGTATTACGGCTATAAGAAACCAGAGGAGCGCTACTCCGAAAAATTGTATGATGACGGCAGTAAGAAAGTCGGCACGATGTTAGCCATTGGTTATGACAATGGTAAGTTCTATATGGTGAAAGTAAACTGGGGCGTAGAAGAGGATTGGGAGCGGTCACGCGATGGCGAAGTGGAAATGAATTGGTACTTCGATCAGGAGAACACCAAGAAACTGATGCTGCGAACTGGTACCAAGAACGGCAAAGACCTAATAGCGGAAATGGTTCGCCGCTTCAGTAAGCATAAGGATTTTGCCTACTTTCACATTGAACACTTCTGTAAAGAGAAAGAAATCAGTTACGACTACTATGTGCATTACTAATCTTGAAATAAAGTTGATGGGAGTGATAGAAAACACTCTAAAATCAAAGGCTTTAGGGCACAAGTGCGTGGGGTGGCAGACATGTCATTCTTCTTGTACCGTATGGTCAAGATATTTGGTTAGGAGAGGTTGTTTATCCACTGACAATCTCTCCTGAGCCTACAATAATCGATTTTAAATATGTCAGCATACAACCACCAGCAATGGATGAAATACATGCGTCGCCATGAGGCAAACGTGTTCAATGCCATCTTCTATGACAAAGAGGAAGTCACGGAAGATGACATTCAGCGTATCATTGCTGATGTGGCATCGTTCTTCAACTTGCCTGTACCTGAAATAAATGGCAAATGTGAATCTTTTGCGGAGGTATTGCTTGGCGACAAAGCTGGGGAATGTGAGCTTTCATACAACTTGGAAATGCTGAGAACTGCGGGCATCAACAACAAAGATGCTTTCACTTTGTGTTTCGTTCATGAGATGGCTCACCAGGTACTCTATAGGTATCAGTTCATGCTTTTTTGCAGTGAACGTTGGATGCAGGAGCTGGCAGCAGACTTAACCGCTGGACTATATGCCGAGCGACATCATTTGGCAACAGGAAAGTTCAAGTACGCATTATCCATACAAAAATACAGCATTACTCACCCCGATGGAAAACTAAGAGAAAAGATAGTGGAGTGGGGAAGACACTATCTTGAACAACAAATGGTGAACGGTACAAAGATGATGAATATGGTGCTACAGATTATGCCTTCTTTCGTCTTTGCACATAAAAAGAAACTGAAGAAAGACTGGTATCAGATGCTTGACGAATTGGAAACTCCTCCACAAGAACCAGTAGAATATAAAATAGAAGATTTACCTAATAGCAATCTGATTAAGCAGGCTGTCTTGAAATATAAACTATCTAAAGCGCAAGAAGATGAAAATCATAGACAATGACCCTATAGACAAGCCTTGTATTGGCGAGTTGATTGAAGAACAGTGTGCAGTAGGGCAATTTGCCGACAACTGTCTTTATCTTATTGCCGATCCAGAGGCAGACATAGCCAAACGTGCAGTGGACATCATGAATCAGTTTAAGCAGATTGCTGACTGCGATGACTACTACAACACCTATGAACTGGAGGTCGTCCAGAATGTGGAGTTAAAAAATCACCCCAAGATAAAGGAACGTATCGAACAGCATGGTGACAATTTTCTCATACAGTTAGCCTCACATGGTTTCAATGAAAAGAAGCGGTTCATAATTGCCAAGACTGACAATGATAAGCTGTTTGAAAATATCAATCTTATGATTTATGCGGCAGAACGCATTGCCAAGTTTGATATGGAGGCATTATTACGCTCATTTGTTGAAGACAATACAGATGAGTTCGTTGAACTTGCGAGGAATGCCATAACAGACAAACGTTTCCAGTCCAACTATTTCGCTGCGCTATCAGCGAATACAATCCATCCGACCTTTGGAATGGCATCTTCCACCGCCAAGCTCAAAGAACAGATGGAGATTAAGGGTGTCATCACCCATAAACAACGCATGGAAATGTATGACCGGCTATTGGACAACTTGAAAAAGAGTCATAAGAAGCATGACCCAAAGATGGAAGCAGAAATAGAATTTATCATTAAGTCTATAGATCCTGCTACTCTACGAATGTTCTTCCAAAGGCAATCACCAAAATTGCAAGAGAAGATGTCCGATTTCGTCAATCCGAAACATTTGGCAGAAGTCTCGTCAATGGATTTGGAGATACGCTGGTCGGAAAAAATTGACAAAACACGAAAGACGGATGGCCATTATCGCCTCTTTCTAAGCAGAGGTGACGAGAGATTAATGGTACATTTCAGCCGAAGTGCAGGTTTTGTGCTTTATCTTATCTATCTTATAGACCGCAAGAAGAATGGTGATAAAGTCGATACGTTGAACATCGTTCAATATAAGCAGCTCTTTGGAAAACTGTATAAGATGACCTATGGCATTAATGGTGAAACTATATTTACCGACATGGTGAAGAATTTCAATGCGGAAGGCGAATTGCAACAGAAGGGTCTATACACAGTGTTGAAGAGCATCCGAGAAGACGTGGGGAATACCTGTGAAAGGATGCAGGAACCAGCAGAACCGTTTCTATTGCAAGATACAAAAGCCCACCTTGCTGTCTTGCCCAAACACATCATTTTACCAGAAGAAATCATGGAACTGATTTAGTGTTAAAATGTCGAAACGTATAACGCTAACGTATTGATAATCAATGAAAAGATAAACCATAAGTTGTTCGTATAACAAAGAACAGCCAGTCTGTCAAAATCCACCGAACTTTGCATCAGATAATCCGATGTAAGGTTCGGTTTTTTTGTATGTTTCATTTTAAGGATTTTGACAGATATGAGAACAAATGTTTTTACAGCAAAGCAGACAATCCTCGGTTTTGTAGAGGTTGTCCGTTTGGAAATTGAGAGTAAGAAGAGAAGGCTCTCGATAGGTGATGAAGAACTTGTTGAGAAGATAATGAGCAAGGTGTCGGAAGCCAATAAGGAGTTTGCTACCGAAAAGGAAGAACTGCGCTATTGGGGTGTTGTGACACGTGAAGTGGCATGGTATGAAGCCAATACAGAAGAGTCGGAAGAGATTATCAAACGATTGAAGTCAGATGACCAGTTGTTTGTACAGAAGTTCTTCTACAGCACAAATACCAACGGATGCAATATCAGTCGTTTCCGTTCAAAGATACTTGCCAATATCAAGCAGACTTATAAGATTGATGTGTCTGTAGAAGAGTTTGGTGACATTCTTTATGCTTTCCTGTGGAATGAAGGCACATGGAGTGTACTCGACAAATACTCACGCAAAAGCAGTTTCTTTTGTTGGCTTGCAGAGGTTGCTCAGCATGAGTTGGTAAGAGTTCTTGAAGATGCAAAGCTCATTAATGTCATACCCGAGCGTACTGTTGGAAACACACGTTTGCTTGGACTCTCTATAGCACCAGAAATGTGGGAATACATCTTGAACGATACAATGCCTAATGGATTGTACAAGGATATTCTTCTCGCCACTTTGGTAGAGCGCAATACTGAAGAAAAGATGATGAAGTCTTTCGGTTTGGAAAAAGAAGATTTGCACAAACTCCAGAAAAAAGCCGAAGCAGACTTCAAAGACCGTCTTATCCGTAGTGACAGTGTATATGAGGAGCTGGTGCTGCGCGACAAAAAGCCTCGTATCATTGAAGTCTCAGATGACTTTGCAAAGGACTTCTGTGTGTGGCAGGAAGGTAAAAGCAATGCAAATCCTTTGGCTGACGTGTTAGGTGTTGACTTGAACAATGAGGATTTACAAAAGAAGGTAGTAGAGTTCCTTTACACCATACCTCAGAAGTTGAAATGGACAGAAGAAGAACGTATTGTATGGACACTTCGTTTCATTGAAGGCACGGCACCGATTGATGTGGCAGAACGTGTCGGTAGAAAGCGTTCATGGGTTGACACCAAGTATTCCAGACTGAACGCACGCTTCAACAAGGCGGTAAAGGAATGGTGGGCAAAGTATGCAAAATAGTAGGAGAAAGTTTGATACTAATATTGATAGAGTATAAAACTTTCATCCCTCTTTAATTATAAAATAAATCAATTATGAAGAACAAAGAAATTACAATAAGCAACAGTATGTCTGGGAGTTTATCGAAGAACGTGGAAGACTATGCAAAGTTTGTCTCCCAAGTATTGCATGATGAGGCTTTCCTTGTAGAATTGGACAAAACGCTACCATTTGACAAAATGGTTCATGCAACAATGAATATAGCGTCGAATCATACTGTTATCAAGAAAATGGGCGTGTCGGTAATGCGAATGGATATAGATCCACCTCTATATTCTATGGCCGTAACCCTACAGTTTAAAGGAAAAGATGGTATAGTAAAAAACCATTCTGTTTTTATCAATGCGTGCAAGAATATCGAAGAACTTCAGCAATTGACGGCAGAAAACAGCTTTAAGAAAGAAGTGCTGACGCTATGTGAAGAAAGAGGGTTAGGCAAACAAATGGTATTAACAGACAAATAGAATTATGGTACAAACAATAACGAGAGAATGGGCAATCGCCAAGACTTACATGTATGAAGTGGCACTTCACGACGGAGTGATAAGTCTTGACTGGGACGATTTTCAGACACTTGCAGAGAATCATCGACCACTAATGGCAATCAAAATTGACGGAGATGCAGCCGTCAAGGAACTCGTGGCAAAGGCAATGAACGAAATTCACAGAGAATGCTCAAGCAGTCCGTCTGGGCTTATTGTCTCCATATCATACAAAAAAGGCGAAGAAATAATGATGGACGAAATGTTTGGTCTTAGCGATAGTATGGACAATATCGCGAATGAGAACGTGGAAATAAAATGGGGCATCAGTCAAAATGATAGTCAAAAGAGCAAACGATGCGTGTGGGTGTTTGCATTTGAATAGTTAGAAGAGCGTGCCACAAACAAGACCCGCATCTTTCATGGAAACTTTGATAGTTTTTTCTGTTTGTAAATCTGTAATATAATTGAGTAATATGAGTAAGACAAAAAATACAAGAATGGTTTCAGCACTTACGAAAGTCGCTGAAATGATTGGACAAAGAAAGGTTGTTGACGATAAAGAAGTGGGACTGGGAATGATGCGCCAATACAATCGTTGTATGGAAGAGGCAAAAATGGTGACAGACGGGCTGTTCCGTGTAGTTGTTATGGGAACATTCACATCTGGCAAGAGTACCCTCATCAACGCTCTGTTAGGCTGTAGGGTATTGCCAGAATCTGCATTGCCAAGCACCGCCATACTCACATTCGTCCAGTTCGGTTGTGAAGAAGATGATGTGGAGATACATTACAAGGACATCGTAAATGAAGACGGAAGCATCACACAAGGTAGAATAGAACACATCAGTAAGGACGAGTTCATGCAGACCTATCGCTATGGCATTGCAGATGCAGAAACATTGATTTCTACAGGTAATGTTCCTCGTTTCAAGAATGTGGCCTACTCCATCATCAGAAGTTCACTGCCTTTGATGCAGAATGGAGTTAACATTGTAGATACTCCAGGGTTGGAAGATAAGGAAGTGGCAACAGAACTGGCACTTGACATTGCAGCCAAGGCTCAAGCCATCGTCTATGTTTGTAGTGAACGTGGTTTTGCGGAAGCTGACCGTGAATACTTCAATGAAAATTTCAAGGGTAATCCGAGCAATGTGTTCTTCATTCTGAACAAGACAGACCTTATAGCATCCAATATGGAGCGAGAACAAGCTCTTGAACGAGTACGACGGGATGTGAAAGGGTGCTTCACCAAGGCTGACGGAAGCGTTGACGAAGCATTGATGTACAAGCGAGTGTTCGGACTATCCTCGTTATTAGCCTTGGATGCAAGAAGAGGTATGACCTTTGATGAAGACCTGCAAAAAGACGTGCCACTCTCACAAGAAAAGATTGAACTGAAGCTACAACGCAGTCAGTTCCTTCCATTTGAAGAGGCTCTGCTGGAGTTTCTTTCTACCGATGAGCGTTGTGTGGCACAATACGGAAAAGTCTTCCGTACATTGCTTGGCACCTATAATGATGCTGTGGAAAAGGTGCGTGAAGACCTGGCTATCTACGAGCATAATGCAGACATGACTGCTGGACAGAAGGCTGAATGCCAGCGCATCATCAACGAGATAGAGACAGGACTGGAAGCTACAGAAACCGCTTTCGACAACTGCACGCTGAAACTTCAAAATACCATAGCTTTGCTTATCCGCAATGCCATTGACAGTGTGGATAGCACATGGGAGGTCGATTTAGCGATCTTGCATGAGAAGATACGCTTCGGTATGAAAGACTACCTTTCCATAGCAGTAAGTAACATAAACCTGTTCAAGCCGAAGGAGGAGCGCATGGAAGAAATGAAACGCCTGCTCCAGCCTTTCTCACAAATCATTGCCGATCATATCTCTGAAAAGATAGATCATTTCATGGAAACGAACAAATCCGTCCTCCAGAATGCCATCGGCGAAGCAGAACAGAGTGTAAACACTAACTTGGTCAATGTGGCTGAACTGTTTTCACGTTTGGGAGATACCCTTACGGAAAGCCCAGAAATGGGCAAGCAAGAAGACCAAGACTGGTTACAAGCCGTCATCTCCTATTGCGTAGGCGATGCCAGTGCCATCGTGAAGAACTGTGCAGGAGGACATACCGCATGGATGGAGTTTATCCGCAAGGCGGTGTTCAATGGCGTGTGGCAATGGATGGTCATCCAAATCGTCACAGGCGGTTGGGGAATTATCATCTGTGGACTCATCGAATGGTTACAGATCAAGAACGGCAAAAACGAAATGGTCGACCGTATGCTTACAGACAGCAAAAATGCAGCTTTGAAGGAGATACATACCAAGCTGGATGAACGGTTGCATGAGATGAATGCCAATATCGCCATTAAGGTGAATGAGGTAAAGAGTGCCAAGTGTGGTGAGAGTCGTCAACGTTTGACAGATGAAAGATTGCGTTTGGCAGAGATAGAGCGCAATATAAACGACAATCATTTCAATGCAGATCATGAACGACAGCGCACAACAGGCATCCTTACGACAATGGCATCAGAAATCAAGTGCTGTTATCTCGATGTGTTTGGCATACCATACGCAGAGGAATTGGCAACATTATAAAAGTCTATTCACAATGGAAATACAACGACAAGAGATATTCAAGAGCCAGTGGCATGACATCCAGGATATTGTGTTGTCTGAAGCCAAACGACAAATCAAGTTCAACGGCAAGGTGGATGTGCAGCGACTCACAGAAAAACTGCAAAAGGAGATTGCCAAGTGGCCACAAGACGTATTAGCGCAAGGTATGTGGTTCCAGAGTTTTCATAATGCAGCTCCCGACAAAGCCTTGAATTTTATGACAGAAGCAATGGAGCAAAGTTTCATAGAGCCAGACAACAACAAACTTCCATCCAATAGTTGGTACTTCGTTTTGGCTTTTGTGTTGACGGGAATAGTGGCATGGCTATTACATTCCAGGACAAGCATGAGTCTGATAGAGCAATGTTTCTACCCGACCTTGTTCCTGGTGGTACTAAATACGTTCAATGTGTCCTTCAGAAACAAGCGAATTGCAAAAGCTGAAAAGATGATAATCACCAATATCAGCCATCAAATGTTTGATATGGAAATTAGTCTGGAAAAGTATATTGAGTGAGTATCATTAGGTTACTTCTTTCTCAAAAACGATATAAACATAAAAACAAAAGATAATGAAAATCAAATATGCGACAATCAGCAAGACTGGTCGGCGAAGCAATAATGAAGATTGCTTTAACGTCCTGGAAATGCCAGAGCACAATCGCTTCATGGGCATAGTATGTGACGGCATGGGCGGTCATTCTTTTGGCGAGGTGGCAAGCAGGGCAGTCTGTGATGCCATTTCAAAATACTGGCAGGATAATACAGACACTCCAGACAGTGACCAAAAAGTTGTTATGGCTTGCAAAAAGGCTTGTAATGCCATCAACCAGAAATCCTACGACCTCAGCCATGCAGAGATGGGTTCTACGATGGTCATGGCCAGCATTGAAGGCGACAAGGCGACAATAGCCCATGTGGGCGACAGCCGTTGCTATCTGCTAAGACAAAGTGAGGGATTACTTTACCAGACCGAGGACCATGTGCGCATTGACTTTGGATGGGAAATTGTGTCACGCTGTTTCTTCAGCTACCGTCCAGAAGTCGCTGTTCCCGACATCAGGCAGTTCACCATTCAGAAAGGAGACAGGATATTACTCTGTTCTGATGGCTTGTACAAGAGTATGGCACCCTATATCCTACAAGCAAGGATGTTGGACGAGAAACCCTTGGAAGATATACTCGATGTATTTGACTTTCTCTGTCAAAAACAAGGTGATGACAACTATACGGCAATATTGATTGAAATAGAATAAAAGAGAAACAAGATGAGAAAGACACTATTAGAAATTGATTTGGTTATCTGTTCATTGTGGACTATAGCCGCATTGGGAAGCAGAATGGCATGGGTCGATACCCCTGCAACATGGATTGTAATGTTACTTATTATGTCACGTCTGCTGCTCTCGTTCACGCTTTACCATAGGGAAAAGAAATCATGGATTCCAGGACTGCTGTTCATGGGATTGACAGTCTTTGCTATCAGTACAGAACTTGACATAAAACTTAGTGAGCTCGCCTCAAAAGTATTTCCATTGTTGAACCTTGACTTTAACCGATGGTGGTATGTAGGGCTTACTTTAGCTGTGGCTACATGGTTGTGGGTAGTTCCTTTGGTAGTCTTCCTCGTCAATATCTTCCGTAAGGGTTGTCAGACAGACACCTTGACATGGACAGACGCACTTGGCAAACTGCTTTGGACGGATAAAACCGCAAGGACATACTGTTCCCTACTGTTGATAACAATAGGCACATTGTATACTGGTCTCACTATGAATGCGAGGCTATGTCTGTTCGCCAGTGTCGTGGCTCCGACACTGAGTTTCCATCTGCTTAAAAGATATTATGGATTGGAGAAAGGAAAAGTGTGGGTGTTGGTTATATCCATGCTGATATTCTTCTTCGCCCAAACCCATGCTGGACTGTTGCGTATGGTCATGTTGGGCATCAGTTTTAGCATGGTGATCTATGTATGTAGTTCATTCTACCAGAACAAGAAAAAATTGTTACTGTCCGTTATGTCAGCCATCTATGTGGGCATATTGTTGCCAAGTTTGGCAATAGGCAACAACCAATATACCTGCTTCAATGTAGGAAGAACCGGATATTATACTCTTGACACCTATCCAGGCATATTCAGCATAGAGGACAAGAAAACAGGGAAGATAGGACTGCGTAGCAGATATGGTCTGTTGGTGAAGCCTGAGTATGATGCCTTTATCTATCATACATCAAGACATTGGTTTGGCGAGTTGGAACTGCGTAAGAACGGATATTACACCCTCTATGACATCTGTAATAACGAGTATCGTAAAGACAATCATATTAGCCATCAACTACAGGACAGTATCTGTCAAATAGTAGAAGAACATCTCTCGGAGTACGACTATAAATCTGATGAAAGACTGGAAGTAAGACTAATAGAAGCAAGTAACAGCCAAGTACGCACCCATATCAAGGCATTAAAAAATGGGTCTGTCATTTACGACTACGATGACAAGGAAGCGTTTATACCAACAGATTCCGTCTCATATACTCCAGGAACAATAGTTTGTGACTCATTGGTCAGATTAGAATGGTGTATGCTGAAATCACTTAGCTATACACACGATGCGACCACAAATGATTCCGCAGTTTATAACATTCATGTGACACTTGCAAGAGAAAACATGCCCAAACCAAAGGAGGCAGAAATGCTTGTGCAAAAAATCTCATGTTTTCTGAAGAAAGTTGATATAATATCAACAACTCTTCCACTCTCTTATAATGAACGATAAAAATGAAAAGACTATGAATGAGAAGTATGAAAAGAAGATACAAGCCGATGTGGACGCAATCTTCACATTGATGGCTCAACGAGTGGACGAGAAGCAAATGAACTTGCTGCATGAAGCATACGACTTTGCAGCTTATGCCCACAAAGACCAACTGCGCAAGTCTGGCGAACCCTATATCAGTCACCCTGTTGCCGTGGCACGCATTGTGGCAGAAGAGTTGGAACTGGGAGCAAACCCTGTCATGGCAGCTTTTCAACATGATGTTGTGGAGGATTGTCCGTACAGTATAGATGAGATCCGTGAACGTTTCGGTGATGATGTGGCATTTCTTGTCGGTGTTGTGACGAAGCAGAAAAAAGCCCAGTATGACCAGTCGAAGCAGGTGGATAACTTCCGCCAAATGCTATCGTCTGTACAGTTTGATGTGCGTGCCATACTTGTGAAGTTGGCAGACCGACTTCATAATATGCGCACGCTAAGCAGTATGCGCCCTGACAAGCAGATGAAGATTGCCTCGGAGACAGATTATTTCTATGCCCCTCTTGCCAATCGCCTTGGTTTGTATAACGTAAAGACAGAACTTGAAAACCTGTCGTTCCGCTATCGCTGTCCACGTGAGTATGAACAAATAGAGAAGCAGTTGGCTGAACTTCAGCTGTCGGAGAAACCAGATGTGGATGTCTTTATCGCCAAGACTAAGGAGATACTTGAAGCTAACGGCATTGACGCACGCATCGAGCTCCGTATGCGCTCACCTTACAGTATCTGGCGCAAGATGCAGTCCAAATGTTGTGATTTCGAACATATCGACAGCAAGCATTACCTGCGTATCATCTACAAGGCTGACGGCCTACAGGAGGAAAAGAAGCAGAGCTTGCATATCTATGCCGTATTGTCCGACTGTTTCAAGGAGCGTCCTTGTTCTGTGGTCAATTATATCAACGCTCCGAAGGAGAACGGCTACCAGAGTTTCCATGTGAAGTTTCTCAATCCAAAGGGACAATGGGAGGAAGTGCATATCTCGTCTGAACGTATGATACGCAACAACCGCCTTGGCTGTACTGCTGAACGCACGGAGGAAAACCTGAAGGCATGGTTGGAAAAGTTCAGGGCTGTGCTCAAGGATATAGCCTACCACACCAACGAGATGGATTATATGGATGGTGTGACGGCATCGTTCTACCATGATAACATCATGGCTTTCACGCCAAAGGGCAAATGTATCGTACTGCCCAAGTATGCCACTGCACTCGATTTTGCCTTCGAAATTCATACCGAAGTTGGACTTCATGCCGTGTATGCACGTATCAACGGTAAACTATCCTCTGTAAAGACGGTGCTCCATCGTGGCGATTGTGTAGAGATAGGCACTGCAGAGGATGCAGTACCAGAAGCAGACTGGCAGAACCATGTGCTGACCTATAAGGCTAAGCGCAGTTTGGGCAGTTTCTTCACCGACCGTCCAAAGATGGAGTATAAGCGTTGTACCTGCTGCCATCCGTTGCCGGGAGACGAAGTCGTCGGTTTCAAGAATACAGAGGGACAGATTACGCTCCACAAGCGCAACTGCCTCTCCGCTATTCGTCAGGCATCCAAGCAGGGCGATACCATTGTAGCTGTGGATTTCAAGGAGAATGAACAGTTTCTATTCCCCGTCCGTATCTGCATCCGTGGTATCGACCGCCATCATCTGCTCAGCGATGTGGTTGCTTGCATTACAGAGCAACAGAACCTATCCATTTCGAAACTCCATACTGTAACCCAAGACCGCATTGTGGAAACCACGGTGGATTTTGAGGTGCATTCTTCCAACGAACTAAAGCAAGCCATTGACAATATCCGTAGGATAAAGAATGTGGATGAGGTGGCAAGAATAGATATTGAATAACAAAAATGAACAAAATGAAAACTACTACAATATTTAAAACGACGGTATTGTTTCTGTTTGTCCTTTCCGCAGTTTCCTGTAAAGAAAACAAAGGCGGATTGGATAATCAGGAATCCGATACTGTGATGGTTGCTAAAGACAGCATTCCATTTGTCTTGAAACATCTGGATGTTGACAAGAAAAAAGTGATGGCATACATTACTTGTTCAGAACATACGGTTGACTCCTTGCTATCCATCGCTGATACAGCGTACAGCAAAACTGGTAGCTACGGTTTGGAAGACTTGGGCATGGACAATAAAGAGTATAACAAGTGGATTACAAAAGACTACAAAGACACCATTTCTATCGTTATTGCCCTGTTCGATTCATACGCAAGTATGGTCAATTCTGGTATGGATGAAGCAAACGCATCCTTTGTCTGGCATGAGGTAGCACGATTGCAGATGAAGCACTTCTATGAAAAAACAGGTGGCAAATGGCAAGAACCAAACAGTTACGAAAAACTATTTCGGGTGATTGATGGAGTCATGGGAACATACGGCTGTGGTACCCAAGCCGACATGAATATGGCAGCTTGGCGTTCTGTCATGCCTGTTGACTATCGGTAGATAGAGGCATATAAGCAACTGGCGGATCTGTGTAATGACAAAGAGATAACAAAAGTCATTCACGATGACTATATGTACACGCTAACCACCTATCGGGCACATCGTGACGGCATCGACGAGTGGTATTCCGATCTGCCTCGTGAGCAAGGTACACTGTTTGAATGGTTGCTAAGAAGCAAACTCGAAAATGTCAATCTGCTCATCAAGAACTACAAGAGAGGAAAGATAGACAACAATACTGTCAAGAAGAACTTGCAGGAACATCTGTGTCTTGCAAACAAAAGACTGGTAAAACTGACAAAAGATTTTCTCGATAGAGAAAGAGGTGATTTTCGATGATGTCAAACCAATAGAGTGATAGATTAGAGGTTACTTTTCTCTCCCTATTATCATAAACAAGATAAAAAGAAAGACTATGTTAGTGATACATCCGACAGATAAAACGACCGAAATGCTCTCAATCCTTTATGAAGGGTTGGGAGCACGGTTGATTGAAACCGATTGCTCCAACAAAGAGATGGGGCATCTGCTTCGCCATACGTCGCCGAGTGAGCGTATCATGCTGCTTGGTCACGGTTCAGACAGAGGCTTATACTATCGCAAGAATGATGAGGAGGAAGGCTTTGACGGTATTATCGTCGGGCATCCGCAAGCCTATTATCTTCGCAAACATTGTGGAGGTATCATCGGTATATGGTGTCATGCCATGGAATTTGCCAAGAAGGAAGGGCTGCATGGTTTGTTCTCTGGTATGATCATATCTGAGATGAGTGAAGCAGAAGAGTATGGCGTGGTTACTGACAGAGAGAGCATGGACCGGACAAACCGTATCATGTTCACCCAACTCAGAAGACTTCTCGACGAGGGCACACCTCTACATGAGATACCTGAACGTTTGATGGCATTGGACACCACACAAAGTGACTTGTCACGGTTCAACTACGAGAGGTTTTATTATGTGTAACCAAAATGAGGACTATGAATACAAAAAACATTGTGCTGGCTATATGGAATCAGTTGACGAGAAAGGGCGCATGGCGAAACATTTTCGTCACGCACAATGCTTTTGGCTTATTCAGTCAATATAGCCACATCTCCCGAAGAAGTGGTAAGCCTAAGGTGGCATATCCATTAAAGTATGTTGCGGAAAAGGCTGCAGAAGCAATGGGAAAGAAGCATGGCGTTCATTTCTCTGTCTATAAATGCGCATGGTGTGACGGATGGCATATAGGCAAAAATAGCGAGAATAAAATTCCAACTTTGAAAGTAGAATAATAAACACGGAACTAACAGAGAACACTATGAACATCAGCAGGATACTTGCACTCAACATTCCCGACATACATCCTGCATACGGAGGTGTAAGGGGAAAGACTATGTCATCACGCAGTCATGGCTATGCCTGGCCAGTTATCAAGGACGCAGGCGTTCATACCATCATTGACCTTCGCAATGACGGCATGAACCAACGTATGCAAAACCTTTGTGAAGAGTACGGTATGGAGTATTTCTACTATCCTGTTGATAACCGTGCCGATGTCGTTGAAAGTATGGTGTCGTTGTTTCCAGAGTTTTGTAAGCGCATCGACCGAGGCGGTTTCTATATCGCTTGTGCCATGGGGCTGCACCGTACAGACATCGCTCTCAGCACCTATTGGGTGTTCTATGGCGCAGACAAGGGAAAGGAGTCGCTGACCCTGCAAGGCTACCTTAAGGAAAGCGGCCACGGCACCTCAAAGATATTGCGAGTGCTTAATGCCTTCTATGACAAACTCACAGAGAAAGAAGGCAAAGAACCCATGCCCATCGAGGAGTTCAAGCGAAGGAAGCAAGTCATCAACGAGCAAAACAAGAGAAACAACAAAAAGTAATAACCTCATAACAAGATTAATTATGGAACAGAAATATACAATTTGCTTTGTCTGCACGGGCAATGCCTGTAGAAGTCCATTTGCCGAGCGTGTACTCAAATCGATGCTCGAACAAGAGGGAATGAATAATATCGAAGTGTTCTCTCGTGGCACATTGGACTGGGGAGAAAACCCTCGTGACGCTAATATGGTACGGATTGCCAGAGAGTTGGGCTATGACCTGAAAGGCATGACCACACCCATTACTCGTGAGAAGTTGCAGGAGGCAGACTGCGTTGTTATCTTTAATGCGGAACACCGTAATGCCATTTCCCGTGTGCTTGACTATGCGAATTGGGACAGGATTGTCATGTTCGACAAACTGGCATTTGGTACAGATAGCGCAGTTATGGATCCGCACTATCAGACTGATGCCGTGTATCAGAGTGTGGCCTCGCATATTGTGGAGGGATGCAAGCGGATGATTGAACAGTGGAAGGATAATCCACCGACTCACAAGGTGTAAAGATTGCAGGATAACAAAATCTTTCAGTCCCTTTCATCAGACTATGATGGCTATCATACGATGATGAAAGGGATTTTTTTCAGTCAAACAAAAGAATGATGATAGAAGATGCTTGTTCTACCCATCTTTCTTTATAGAAGTACAACTAACGAAACGAGGAGGAATGTACATGAATACGACAGAAACAGAAAAAGACTGGTTGCGCCGCATCTGCGGACAGAAACCTTCCGACACAGCAGAAAAGCAGGTCAGAAAGGTTGCCAAAGAAGCCGTAGAGCAGAAACCTACTCTACAAAAGAAGAAAGGCAATGGTTTCGGTGATGTTGCCGGCATGAACGAACTAAAGCAGAGAGTGACGGAAGGGTTCATCAACGTACTCCAAAACCGTGAATGTGCCGAAGTCTATGGCATCAAGCCTCCGTCCATGCTATTTTACGGTCCAGCAGGATGTGGAAAAACCTTCTTTGCGGAGAAGATGGCAGAGGAGGTAGGCATCAATTTCATGAAGATCGTTCCCGATGACTTGGCTTGCACTTGGGTTCACGGTACCCAGCAGAAGATTGGCGAGGTTTTCAAGGAAGCAGAGAAGAACGCTCCAACCTTGCTCTTCTTTGATGAGTTTGATGCTATGGTGCCACGACGTTCGGGTGAGGAAGGCAACCAACATTATGACAGCGAGGTAAATGAGTTTCTGTGCATGCTCAACAATGCCTCCGACAAAGGCGTTTATGTCCTCACAGCTACCAATCATCCTGAGCGCATAGACAAGGCTGTGCTGAGAACAGGACGTATAGATGAAATGGTGTATATCGACATGCCTGACATGGAAGCACGCAAGAGCCTGTTTGCCTTGGAACTGTCGAAACTCCCCACAGAAGGCGATATTGACACAACCCATCTTTCTGAATTGACCAACGGCTACAACTGCTCTGACATCAGCTATATCGTCAAGTCGGCAGCTCGCAAAAAGTTCAACGAGACCATCAAGAGCCCTAACGAAAAGAAATATGGTATCACGCAAGAAGTATTGGAAGAAATCATAGCGACAAGAAGTCCTTCTGTTAGCATCAAGTCACTTCGGGAATATGAGGGTGTGAGGAGCGAGTTCTCCCCAAAGGACAAAGGACTCAGACCTGTAACCATAGGCTTTAGATAACAATAGTAATAACCATAAAAATTAAATTAAATGAAAGAAAAGATTTTGGCAGCCTTTGAAAACTTGGGCTTTAACTTGGAAGACAACGAATCGTTGGGATTTTCCTTCAACTACGAGGGCATCAACTACCTTTATATGTACAACGAAGATGATGAGGATTTTCTCAATATCTCTGTTCCTGGCATTTACGATCTAGAGGAAGACAACAAGGAAAACTATGATGCACTGAAAGAAAAAATCAACTCCACCCTCAAATATGTCAAGGCATACACCCTTGGTAAGGGGCTCTGGCTATTCTACGAACGTGACCTTCTTGGCAACGAAGACTTGGAAGAGGTGATCCGTCGAATGATTCTTCACCTTGCCGCTGCTCTGATGTTCGCTCGCGACTCTATTGAAAAGATTGATAATGGCGAGAGTGATGAAGGTTCCGATAACGATAACAACGACTAAACGACAAGTATTATGACAAAACATGAAATAGTAGTTTCAGTACTACAGTCTCTGGGGCTCAAGCCTCAGATTGATGATGAAGGTGACATATTTGTCCGCTATCAGATGAAGACGTTCTATGTGATGGGAGCAAATTCAGATGATGAAGACTATCTTGTTGTCATTTTCCCTCATATGTATGAGGTTAATGAAGGGGAAGAAACCAAAGTCCTCGCAGCCTGCAACAAGACAACTCGTGAAATCAAGCTCGCCAAGGTTTATATAGACCAGACTTTGAAGAATGTCTCGGCAAGTTGCGAGTTCTATTATAATGGCGAGGAGAGTTTGAAAACCTGCCTTGACAAGGCGATAGAGATACTTGGCATGGTACGATTAACCTTCATCAAGACTATGCGTTCGTTTGATTAACAACAATAATATATGGATGAAATGGAAGTAAAGAATGAAATTCAGAAGACCAAGGTCTTCAATGTAATCATCCTCGACCGTAGCGGTTCGATGGAGTGTATACGTCAAGCCGCTGTTGAAGGCTTCAACGAAACCTTGGCTGGTATAAAAAAGGCGCAAGAGAAGTTTGCCGACACTCAAGACCATTTCGTGTCGTTGGTGACATTCTGTAGTTGTGAGACAAAGCATTTGTATGACAAAACTCCTGTGGCAGAAGCCAAGCCTCTGAATATAGAGAATTTCCAGCCATGTTGTACAACCCCACTCTATGACGCTATGGGCATGACGTTAACTGGTATGCACAAGCATGTACAGGGCATAAAGGATGCTTTGGTGGTAGTTACCATTATCACGGATGGTATGGAGAATGCTTCTCGCGAGTATAACGGCAAGACCATTAAGGACCTTGTGGAACGGCTTCGTGGCGAGGGATGGACATTCACTTATATGGGAGCCAACCAAGACTCTGTAGAGGTGGCCATGTCAATGTCTATCCGCAATGCCCGAAACTTCGACTATAGCAATGAGGGAACACGTGCTTCGATGCAGAAAGACAGTAGCACCCGTATGAATCTCTTCGGTCGTCTAGCAAAGTGGAAAACAGCAGAGATGAAAGGTTGTTGTGCGGTTCTTGCATCAGAATCAGAGCGCCGAAACCTATATGCAAACATGGCTGATGAAGCCTTTGATGAGGAGGAAAACAAATGAAATCGACATCCATGAAACGAGCTTTCGTATTGTTTTGGCACGGATTCACCGCCATCCTTGCCAGTATAGCCAACTGGTTTACGACAATATTAGGCATGAAGGATGACTCCAAGTATGGCAAGTTCATACGCCGTGTTGTCGGTTCGTCCTTTGCTGTCATTATGGTGATGCTGACCGCCGCTGTGGTGTATAGTGTTTGTCATGCGTTCTATGAGGAGCTCCCTTTGAAGTACAGAGCCAAAAAATGTGTTTATGATACTATGAAACTCTCCAGAGGAGTCACCTACTTCCATTTGTATGACAACCCTGGCTATGTCAAGAATGCTGACGGTAAGAAAACTGTTACAAATATTAACTGGCTATTCAAGCCGTTGGGCAGGGACACGCTGGCTTGCTACAAGAGTGGAGACAAACGTGGTTATCTAAGCCTTCTGACTGGTGAGGTAGCTATCAAGCCTCAGTATGCCCATGCGTGGATATTTTCCGACGGTCTGGCTTGTGTCGATGATAAAGGATGGCTGAAGTTCATCGATGCGAAAGGAAAAGTAGCCATAGACCTCAAGACTCCATACAATTCAGAGTATGACGGCTATGTGTTTCACAACAATCATTGTGTTATTGCAAATAGCGACCTCAACACTGTAGGTCTGAGTGACAAGCAGGGAAACTGGGTGTTGACTACCAAGTATGATGCAATAGAGCCTGTCGATACTTTCTGGATTGTCACTCAGGGCAAAAAGCAAAGTGTGTTGAACGCTTCTATGGTTACTGTTGTCCCATTCACCGAAGCCAAATACAGTATAATGGATGAAATGATTACCGAGATAACTCCCGATCATGTCATTCGCAGATATACCTTGCAGGGCAAGCTCATCAATGACTTCTATATCTACAATGTGGAGCAGTTGACATACAAGACCAACGAGTTGCGTTACGAGTCAACAAAGAACTATAACGATGAAGGCAACGTGACAAGTGAAGAAATGAATTCTGTGCCATCTCCTATACATGCAGTAGCTCGCTGCAAACAGTACGAGACAGAATATGATTGGTACGGTCTGATGTCTCCAGAAGGTAAGATTATCACACCTCCAATATATAGTAGCATCAAAGCTATAGCCTACGACCTCTACCTTTGTGAAGACTCAGAATGCAGAGGTGTTATCATCAATGGCAAGGGTCAAAAGGTTAGGTAATATTATCTCGTATGATAACAAAAGGAGGATGGTGAGATCAAAAGTG
>ERZ1023679.34-NODE-34-length-23437-cov-8.371782_pt1 | contig 23437 bp, 42 predicted proteins | sample MGYA00380344_ERZ1023679 | MGnify/ENA primary metagenome ERZ1023679 (study PRJEB33179, sample SAMN07448986) | human gut metagenome | biome: Human-gut; feature: Human associated habitat; material: Faeces | host: Homo sapiens | place: India: Bhopal | collected...
GTATGGAACTATTGTCAACAAAGCAAGGGGGAATTTGAAATGGCAATGTCTAATGTGCTTGCCGATGGAATTAAGGCTGGTGAATCGGCAGAACAGATAGGCTCCAAGTTAAGGCAGTACCTCAATAATCCCGACATGATGTATCGGCGTTATCACACTGTCAAGGTGCTAAAGAACGGCACGAAAAAGGATGTTGTCAAATGGTACAAGCGTAAGGTGATTAACGGTAAGGTTCGTTTTGTTGATGAGCCATTGGAGGCGGTCGGCACGGGTGTGTATCGTTCGGCACGCAAGAATGCGTTGCGAGTGGCGAGGACGGAGATAAACGCCGCATACCTTAAAGCGCACAACGAGAGGTGGCGGAAAGAACCGTTTGTCATAGGGCAGTGGATTCACGTCTCTCCAGAGCATGACCCAGAGAAGCACCATGATATATGCGATGAACTTCAAGGCAGATACCCAAAGGATTTTGTTTGGCTGAACTGGCACCCTCAATGCCGATGCACGAGCGACCCTATTACTTTGCAAGGCGATGAAAAAAAACAATTTTACAAACGACTTATGGCAGGTGAGGACATGAGTAATTATGTCTCGCCCTTTGCCGTTACAGACGTACCCGACGAGTTTAAACAATATATAAGAGACAATACCGATGCCATCGTTACCGCTGGTAAGAGCGGAAAATTGGCGTGGCATTTGCGAGATAACACAAAGTACTGGGCAGGGCTTTTAAGCACCGAAAATCGCACGCAAATGGGCTTAAACGCGATTTCTCGCAAGGATGAAATATTGGAGAAAGCAAAGGCTCGCCACATCCAACGCACGCAGGAGCAGATTGACAAAATACAGTCTCGATGGAATAATTATCGTCGAAATTACTATTATGGCATGGCGAAAGACTTACTCGCGGGGCGGTCTGTTACAGACATTAAAAGCGATGCTCTTCGCAAGCGATACTTCGCAATTCGTTATGTGGTAGCTGACAAGAAGAACAGCGAGGAAGTGATGCGGGTATCCAATGGCTTCAAGCAAGGCTATGAGACCAAGCTAACGTGGACAGACCGCAAGGTAGCAATGAATGTGCTGAAAACCGCTCAGCAATACGGCGAGACGGACTTTTCTTACGTCCAGGCATTATTACAGGCGGCTGACTATGCGAAGGCAAGAGAGGCAGCGAAAACGCTTGCAAAGAGCATCAAGGCGATACAGATGGACGAGGCTTCGCTTTCCGCTCTCATCCCTGATGTCAATAAATGGCATAAGCTGTTCTCTTCACAAGAGTTGCACGGAGTATATGATGCCGTAGAAGCGAAGTTGGCTCAATGGCAAAGCTTGACGCTTGAAAAGCAAGCAAGCAAATTGCAATTTGAGGCGGTTGATTTCCTTGGTGGAAATATGCACGGAGTTCAGCAGAAGTATGCCACTTGGGAGGTATCGCAAGCGGCATATCTCAAAAAGCTCGATGAGGTAAATACGGCGATTGATTGGGTGAATATCAATAAAGCCTATGGCGATGTAAAGGGCTATAAGACACAGAGCAAGATATATCACAAGCTCGTCTATGACCTCAACAATGCGATTATCGCACAGGATAAAGACCTCGCCGACAAACTGCTTGCTGAGACGATGCAAAAGAAGCAGTCTCTTATTGATATAAAGCTAAAAAGAGCGACTAACAAAAAAAGTGGCTCTATTCCTTTCGATGCTGATGCTTACTCTAAAGCAAGGAAAGATGCTGCACTTTGGGCAAGAAACCCTGATGTTGCCGACGATTACTTTAGACCTTTTGCCGAGGCTGATTGGAAACGATGGTCTCAGAATGAGAAAGAGGTTGCTTTTAACTACACAAGTGGAAGTTCATATATCAACGAACCTTGCTACACAACTTATTATAGTAAGAAATATGGTGTACATAACGAAGTCAGAGATAGTTGGAAGGATATAAATACCCTCTCAAAAATGATTGACGAATCCAAACCATTCACACGTGATGTATGGCTTAATAGAGGTGGTAGCTTAGGAGAGTTTAGTGCTCAGTTCGGCGTGAACCTCGATTATGATTACGATATAGAGAGGACGTGCGAAATGATAGCAAATGAAATTAGCGACAAGGAACATAGACTAAAATTCGCATCCGACAAAAGTCTTATAAGTAAATTGAATACAGAGATTTCCGACTTAAAAAATCAACTTGCTACAAAAGAAAAGAGTTTGATAACAACAGACCTTTCACAAGTTATAGGCAAAGAGGGAACAAATAAGCCTTTTATGTCAACAGCTCACACAAAGGGCTATGGATTTGTTGGAGACGGCGAAAAAGATGTTATCTCTTCATTTGTATATAACATTTATTGCCCTAAAGGAACAAAGGGCATCTATGCTGAACCTTATTCAAGGTTTGGCAGTCTCCGTTCAGACGGATATAACTGGGATGGAAAAAGTGGAGCGCACCATTTTGGAAGCACAAAAGAATTGGAGGTTATCTTACAACGAGGAACAAAATTCCGTATATTAAAGGTTGAGCGCAAATATAACAATGGTGCATATAGATGGTTTGTTGATATTGAGGTTATCGACCAGCCTACACCTATCGCAAATACCCCATAATAAAATAAAGGGCAAGGAAATTAATCCTTGCCCTTTTTGTATTCATTCTCGTACCATGTTTTGAAGCTCTCGGCATCACCACCGAAATGAGTATGTCGGTCAAATAGCAATGCTTTTAAGGTAGCTGGAGTATCGTCCATTTGCTCAAATGTTCTTAATCCTGCTCTAAGATAGTTATCTATATACTCGCCAAGCATATTGAAATTTATACTACCTTCTTGTGGGTTTTCAGACAGCTCTACCCATTTTTCTTCATACCCCCACCAAAGTGGAGCATCTTTCGGTCGTTCCTTCTCTCCCTTGTAATATCGGCAGAAAGGAAGTAAGTCTTTCTTAGTTGTTGCCATATTTCTTTTCAAATTTAGTTACAACATCTAACATTTCTGACGGGAGGTAATCAAGAGCCTTTTCTCTCATGTACGGAGGTATGCCGAATAAAGGTTCCGCTATGGAGCCGACAATTGCTCCAAGCGTATCACTATCGCCTCCGTATGATATACCCTTTCGGATAGCATCCTCGAAGTCGTCGCTCTCCAATATGATGTATAACGCAAGGGGTACGCACCCTTGGCAAGTCTCATCGAATACCCCTTGTCGAGGTAGGCCCTTCTTGAAGTCATCCCCATAATACCATCTTGTGATTGATGATATGTGCGGTTTTGCTTTCTTTGCCGTTGGAAACAGTTTTGCTTCATACATTGCCATTGCGACGGCGGACGCACCGATTAACCCCTCCACATGGTCGTGTGATACCTTGGCACTATTCACCGCCTCCCGAATAATGGTATGTGGCTCATTAAAAGCCCAACCTATCGGGCTTACTCTCATGGCAGCACCGTTGCCCCAACTGTTATATGGTTGAGGGCAAGCCGAATGAATCCACCCTGCGAATCTTCCGCCGTATGCTCCCTTGGGGTTAGGGTAGCGGCGGCACCAGTCGTGTAGGCTTTCTTGATAGCTTCGCTTGTTCAGTATGGCATCGGCTATGGCCACTGTACAAATGGTGTCGTCGGTGAAGTCACATCCATCGCTGAACATCTCAAAGTTATAATCGAACGTATTGTTGAACTCATATTTTGAGCCGACAATATCTCCTATAATTGCTCCTAACATATCGTGCCATGTGTTAATTTTTTACAAAGGTAATCAATATTTTCCATGATAATCAATTTTTAGATTTTTTTATTTCGTTGTTGCCTGCTTAACTCTCTTCACATCTCTGTTGTTGCCTTGGTAAAAGAGGGTGAGTTCTTTAAATCGGAAATGTACCTCTCCAAGCTATCTACATAGAGGCCATTGCTGCCCATCTCCCAAAGTTCGCCAGAGCGCACGAAGTAGGCAATATTGCAGCGTTCGTCGTTGGCAATCTTGACCTTTGAAGCAACAATGCGCAATCGCCTGTCATTGCTATAAATCTCACAACCTGTTGATGTCTTAATGTAGTAAGGCATTTCCTTGCTTGTTTCGATAAAGAAACTTTTTCCTGCTCCTGTATGTACCATGTTCTTGTCTTAACTTCCATATCCCGTGAACTTGCCAACGGCTGAGCTAACGCTCTCGTTGGTCACAGAGCCTGGCTTTAGAAAATACTTGTAATGTGAACTTCTCTCTAAATTCTCGTGCCAACCGAAGCCGAATGCATCGAACTCCTTGCCACACCATTCATGCGCATAATAATACTCATTCGCATGAATCTTGCCTTCTGGATGAAAAATGAAGTTATGGTAGCACCATTCCGCTGAACTGTCGTGTCTGTTAGCTCGATAACGTTGTTCCACGTCCTCTCTTTTCTTTCGGTACTCTTGCAGCAATTCTTGGTATTCTTCCTCGCTGTCGCAAAGATAATAATCGGTGTCAGTCCAGTGGCTATCCCAATAAGAATTGGATGACTTGTGAATGTGGTAGATGCTTTTCATATTATCTCTTGTTGTTAAGTTCTTCGCACATATCCATAGACACGGCAATTAGATGTGTATAATCCGAGGATTTTGCATCTCTTATGTATGTGTCGATTTCCTCTTTTGATTTGTGTTCGAGTTTCATGGCACGGACAACATATCCCATAATGGCAAAGGCATTGCCTTCAACTCCAATAATTGTGTATTCTTTCATCTTGTTTATCTTTCAAAAGTTATCCATGCTGTCGGGTATCTCAAAGAACATCTTTCCGTTACCAGCCATCCTTGCTTGCGAAACTCCCTAATTACGGCATCAACGGCCTCGAAAGAAGCCTTGTGCCAATCCCCATACGGTAAATTACCACACTAGTTGCCAGCGCAACAGCCTTCTGTGCGTTGCAATATCTGTACGCGTTTCCTGTCTTTAGTGTTATCAATAACCCATTGTGCAAGCTCATTTTCCGCTTGCTCCCTTGCGTTTGATTGTGGTATTGTTATCATAGTATTAAAGTTTATCGTTTTTAATAACATTGTACGCTTCTTCAAGCGTCGTTGCCGCAGTTATTCCATATTGCTTCAATGTTCGAAGCTGTTTTTGCGTGAAATACAACCCCATGCAACCACGCCAGCCGTTGAGCTCGCCAAACTTTCTTATCCGCTCTTTCATATTATCCAACTCTCATTTCTGTCAAGTAGTCTTGAAGCTTACATTCATCGAAGTCGCAATCAGTCTCATTGCCGTCTTCATCCGTACATGACCACCTGTTAACACATAAGTTCACCGCCGTAGTTACCCATGCTCCTGTGCCGTTGCCGCAACCTAAGTTGAAGTCGTTTTCCTCATAGCCTTCTTCCTCATAGTCATAGAACACCTCGAGGCACTCATCACCATCAAGACAAGCCATTTCTCCACCTTCATAGATTTGGTCGACAAGTTCTTGGTAATCATTATCTGTAAGGTTCATGTTTGTTTTTCATTAAGGGGATAATCCATTGCGCTCTTCTTAGAGTGGCTACCACTCAGACACGCTTTTTTTGCAATGTCTGCCCAAGAGGCCTCTCACGTTACGCCTGACGCACTCTATCTCGTCCGCCTCGGAGATGTCGAAGTTCTTTTCTTCACACATCCGCTTAAATTCTTCCTCGCTCTCGGCAAAGCCTTGAAAGCGTGCCGTCCTGTCCCCGTGGAAGTGCATCCACGCTACGTAGTGATTTATTTCCATGCCAAAGTTTGTTGTTTATTTTAATTTCTTTACCAGATAATCAATCTCATCATCATTAAGTTCTATGCCTTGCGAGTGCTTGAACTTGATAATCTCATCTTTTCCGATGTAACCTTCAACCGTCTGATATATCTCATCATCGCAGCCACTCATCGCAAGGATAATATCATGCGCGAATGATAACAGCTTGTCTTTCGAGGCAGCTTGCTGTGCTTTAAGTTGCTCTTGCAAGGCTTTCTCCTTCGCCATGAATTGGCAGTCAAATTCGATTGGGAAGTCGTTGCTTATGTTCTGGCACATTTGGTCAATGTCCTGTCCATACTTCTGTGCGAAGTAGGTATCTCCTTTGAGTGATTGTAATATCTGAATTTCCTGTTCTCTTGTCATAATTTGCTTTTTAAATAATGCCAAATATTAGAGTTTGCTGATTTTTATGCATGGGCACATTTCCTTCTCGAAGATGTCGTTATTGAAATACACTTTGCACATTCTGCCAGGAATGCCATCAATAGTTCTTGTGTCACCAATAACCTCGTAGACTTCGCTCCCACTTCTTGTCTTGAATTTGTCTCCAATAGACAAATCTTTGATTCGCAATTCTCTTGTCATACTGCTTCTATTAAAGTGAACGTAAATTTGCGCACCCCTCTTCTGCGTCGTAATATCCGATTAGGCGACCGCCTGAACGATACTCGAAGAAATCTTTGCTGGTTTCCTTCTTGGTCATGTCCTCGTCGAAACCTATGAATTGTTAGAACTCGTACATTGATGTGTAAGCCTCTTCTCCTACTTCCATATAAAAGTTTGTTCTCATTATTGTTCTCGTATTTTGTATTGTTATTTATTATACCGCAAAGATAATAATAATGTCTTAAACGTGCAAGTTGTTGATATACAATTATTTGCGCTGTTAGCTTTGTTTAGCTTTTGGCAAAAGCCAGCTTCGTATTCGAGGTCTCGACATCTTCCTGCCGTGAAAAAATGCAATATATAATATAATAGTAAGCGGATTTTTCGTACCTTTGCAGCAGAAAGTTCACAGTACTATGAAAGTACCATTAGTGAATACTCTTTATGGGGGAGATTGTCCTGAAATCAAGAAAGTGGATTTGTGCTAATACGAGTTATACAATAATAATGTGTAAGAACCATGGGAGAAGATAGAAAGAAAGGGTGCGTTACAACAGTAGTCATGGGCTTTTTTGTATTATGGTGCATTGGGCAATTTAGTGACACTAAAGAAGAAAAGGTGCCGCTTTATAATGATATTGATGCTGTTGTAGAGAAAGCTGGCTATGTTATACAAGATAATATGAATAACCCGGAAAGTTATTCTTTTAAAGATATTTATCCTTTAAAAACACAGAATGGAGGCAAGGAGTTTGTCATAGAATACAGGGAAGAGAACGTTTTTGGTGGCATGATAATAAACAGAGCACGTTTTTATTGCGGCGAAGACACGCTTATCCTTGAATCCATGAATTGAAGATGAAAGAAATAGACCGCATAGAAACCCACTCCTTGAAGGAAATTTTCGATGGGGAGGCAACAGGTTTCACACCTTGGCTTACAAAGAATATAGGCTTGCTTTCCGAGAAACTCGGGATTAATATATCTGAGGCGGAGAAAGAGCACAAGCTGGAAACCATGAAAGTTGATATTGTAGCCAAGGCAGGTGATGACGGAGAGAATCGCATCATCATTGAAAATCAGTTCGGGGACAGCAATTCAGACCACTTGGGTAAGGTGATAACGTATGCTGCGCACTATCGCGCACAATACGCCGTTTGGATTGTGGAGAAAGCGAGAACCGAGCATATCAGTGCCATTCAGATGCTCAACGACTCTACAATTCAGTGCAATTTCTATCTGGTAGAAACTACGGCACTAAGCATCGGAGACTCGAAGCCAGCCATATTGTTCGATATTGTTTGTGCCCCGGAAAAAGAAAAGGGTGAACCGACACAACTGTCAGAGAAAGAGCAGAAAATCTTTGATTTTTGGTCATGTCTTTGTGAATATGCGAATAAGAATGGTGTGAAACTGCAAAGGGTGCCGCACTCTTATCACAGTTTGACGATATTTATTAATACGACTAAAGCCCATTTTGATTTCTTTGTGCGCAAAGGCTCTGTGTCCGTGCGGTTATTGCTTGACGGCTCTGACAAGAACGACAATAAACGCCATTTCCGAATGATTGAGAAAGACAAGGAAGGTATCAATAAGCAATTTGGTCGTCAGTTGCAATGGAATTTGGCCGAGGATAACAAGGCGAGTGTTATATCCGTTACGAATTATGATAACGGTGGGTATGAGCAAGCTGACTGGCAACCGCTGTTTGCCTGGATGCTTGAGACATATAAAATTTTTGACAATGTATTCTCTCCTTATATTGAAAAAATAAAGAAGGAATAAAAGTCGTGTGATTTAGGTCTCTTGCCAGCTTAAATCACACGACAACTGTTTTTATATCTCTACAACCTTCGCAAAGTCTGTCAGTTGGATTTGCATAAGGCAGTCTTCTATAAGTTCGTCTGTCTCGGTTTCTCCATCGATGGCCACCTCAAGGCTGACCTCGTATGGGCTTACCTTCACCATCTTGTTAATGAAGTCCGTATATCCAAATTCATGGAATTTCGTCATGAATACTTCGGCTTGACCTTTAAGGTCGAACACCACATACTTAATCTTTGTTTCCATGATATTCCGTCCTTTTAATGACTTTGTCGTAAGCTCCACTTGGCAGGATGCCATCGAAGGCTCTGATTGCGCTGCCCAAGCCCTCGGCGATTGCCTCGCCCTCCAACGAATCGTCTAAGCCCTCGGTCGCCAAGAACCTCATCACCTTACTTTGGGCTTTGAGAAGTTCTTCGAGCATATTCAAGCACCGCTTGGTGATTGCCTCGCTGCTGACCGCCTCTATGTTCACTAAGATATTTCGGTTGTTCATGGTTGCGTCCTCCCGAAATTAAGCGAATTGCAAGGATTGTTCGTGCACGGGCGTGCTTGGCAGCTTCGACTTCGATTTCAGCTTGCTCGCATCCTTCACTGCCTGCCTACCGTCACATCGGTGTCCTCCGGCACATACACGTCATACGCAGCGTCAAAAGGCGTCGCCTTCTTGGGCATCATACCGCCCTCCAACTTAATCTTTATTTGTTCCATTATTATCTTTGTAAATAATCTTTAATTCTTCCAACTGTTGTCTTTCTCTTAAATATCACCAAGAATCAAGAATCATATAGAATGAAAATGTGAGTGCACAAACAAAAGCCACTGCTATCAACACAAGCAATACATTAGGGAAAAATTGTGCAAGAACAATACTTCCACCAATAGATATTGCGGCGCATGAAGCAGCCATCCATAAATGTTTCCAATCAACCATTTTCGATATTCTTTAGTTCCACGTACAACATGACAGCATAGCTTGCCATGTCCTTCAACGTGTCCATCAGACTCTCGTCTTTGACTTCCGCCTTGCCATTCTTCACAAGACTCTTCACACGCTCCATCTTATCGTTAAGGCGTACAACACCGGCAGTAACACCGAACTCCTCGAAGCTCTTGTGGAACGCGTCACCGTAGTCCTTGTTCTTCTTGACGTGAAGGTCTCTCATTTCGTCGAGAACGGACTCAAAGGTGTCGGATTCGATACCTTTTGTCTTGCCATGCGAGTACTCTTTCTCTTTGTTGCTTGCCATCTCTTTCAATCCTTCAGAGAGCTTGACTTCCTCGGGTGTCTTTTCATAGCCTTTGTAAAGGTTGTCAATCTTTATATGGGCGGGGGTGATACATACCCCTGCGCCCAAAGTCTCCTTGTATGGCTCTGTTCTAACCTTAAAGCCTTTGGAAAACTCGTCAAAACCGTCTAAAACCTTCTTGAGGATATTGCTCATGCCTTCCCTGTCAATCCCTTTGTAGTCGTCTTCCTGCACTTTTCCAAAGGTCTTTTTGAACGTGGCATCCTTGTAGAACTGAAAAGTCTTACCATCTCTCACAACCCATCCGAACTTAGGAACGACAGCCTTAAACTTACGCCCCCTAAGGTCTTCGTAGACTATATTAAGGTTGCCGAAGCCGTCGTCCCGCGTACAACGGGACTTGGTAGTAAGACGGATAAAATTAGAGACTTCTTTCGGATTGTCCCCGTTCCACTGGATAGCCTCTACTGGCGTTTTTCTCATGTATCTCATAAGCTATATCTATAATTGTTTATAATCATTGCCGTAAAACCTGCAAGTCTTTAACTCGCGGGTAGTTCACCCTAACACATTTTTAATTTTATTGTCAATGAACTCATCAGAGGATAGTTTCTCTATAGTTTCTTTCATATTAAAAGGAGGAAGTTTTGGATGTTCAGTGGTAATCTTCGCACAGAACATATCCATGATAGCTTTGTAGAAAGGTTGTTTTTCCATGTCGGCTATTATAGCTTTATGCTGTTTAAAAGCCTCCTTCAATTCACCATTGTCACGGAAGTATCGTAGCACTTCCGTTAATGCAACAACGAACGTTTTGTCGTGCATTGGATTGCTCTTAATATCTTCTAATTTACTCATTAGAAGAAGTAAGGCTGAATGTAATTGCTCTTTATCCATATACTATTAGTTATTAATAAGTTCATTATAGGCCTTAGTCAGTTCTGGTATATGAGAAATCTGATTTAGAAACTCTTTCAGCGAAGTGTAAGTTGTGCCACTGTCTACTGTCTGTTCCCATATATTTTGATTGTTGCGAAAAAATACAGAACTCTTATAGACATACTGCTCTATTCCACTATACGCTGAAAGTGATGTGACCTTCGACAGAATATATTTTACTTTTCCGTCGTTTGTCTCAGCGTCAAGCCCCGATATAGTCCTAATACCTTTCATATAACTGAATGTTTTAGCCAGTTCTCTATGGTCAACTGGAACGAGCTCAACGAACGACAAATCTTGTACTCAAAACCTAAACGTTCAATGTTTGTCTGAAACGTTTTCTGGTTTTCGCTTTGCCTGCCATCCTTGGTTTTCACCTCAACAAACAGAACGTTCCTGTCGGCTATTATGACAAGGTCGGAGAAGCCTGCCAGCACGCCCTCACCTTTCATTATCTTCGCCTCCAGCGCATTTCGCCGCCCACCATTGGGTACGGCGGCTATAATGTACCGTGGGTATTGCAAGCGAAACCACGCCACCATCTGACGCTGTATCTGTGATTCTATATGTCGAGGCTTGTGGTTTGAGTCTCGTTTTATTAGCTTAAAAATGTCTTTTTCCATGGAGTTTTTTCAATAACGAGGGAATTCTATACACTCCCTCGTCAATATGCCTATCGCCACGTAATAGTATTAAGGGACTCAATATTCTTGTAGAATATGACGACATTCCTGTTGCTATACTTTCTACTTTTTGCCAAGGCGTTCCAAAGCGCATTAAGGCAGATGCCAAGCTGTCCCCTTGTGTATGCCTTGTATATATCGGGACAATTCCGGAAAGCCCTGGGGGGCTTATCCCTGAATTGCACCACGACAACACGCTTGGCTCTTGTCCGTCTTACATTGTTTGTCTTCATTGTTCACTTCCCTTTCCGCCTCCGTAATCGCAGCCTGTAGCATCTTGGCAATTGCGGAGGCGTTGGTTATAGAATACTCTCCTACCATGGTTATCAGCTTGACCTCAATAACCATGCCCGATTCTTGCAGTACCTTATACTGCGCAAGGAGACCTTTGAGGTAGCTTACGTTCATTACTGTATGATTATCAGTTGAGCGAGCACCGTACCAGCGAGTAACCTTACATGCCTCGAAGTCGAGCCGTAAGGCGTTACCTCACTCGTTAGCACATCATCATCGCAGTGTAGGCACACTCGTATCTCGCCACGTACAGACATTGGTACAACGTCCGTCCTCTCCAGCATGATACCGTTTTCTGCCTTAATGCCGAATAAGGCGTTGTCCACGGTCGGCAATACTATGGCACGAACACCATATTTCAATGTTACGCCTGTCTTGATTACTACCCTGCCATCCTTCAACTCTACATCTTGTGGGCAAAGGATAAGGTATTCCCCAGGCCCTGTGGCTTTAATGCAAGCCGAGGGCACATCGCCTTCAAAAAAGGTGTTTTCTGCTTGTAAATCAACGCCGAGATTCTCTGTGTTAATTGCTGAATGCAGCTCTGGTTCTGTATTTTTTCTTGGTCTTCCCATAATGCTAATCTTTTTGTTTTGTTATTTTTTCTCTTCTGTATGTTCGAACACGTCGATGATACGTGTTTTGGTCAGACTGACGACCTCGTAATCTATACACGTACCACCCATTACCGCGTCAATATTCTTCAATGCGCCGGCCATTGAACTGCCTTGCACAAGATAAACAGTGTTGCTCCGTTTCTCCTTGCCTGTTTTCTCGGAGAAGGTGATAAACTGTACTTTCGCCTTATACCAATTATCCTCCTTGCTCGTTTCGGAAAAGAAAACCTCCTTATAAGGAGTTTGTGCTTCTGATTTTATCGTTAATTCACCACTGATGCAGGTAGCGATTTCGTTGATTACCACGCTTTCTGCTTCAGTAAAGCTCATTGCGTCAACTGCGTACTTCTCTGTGACGTTTTTTTGTGAGCCATTTTCTTGCGTCTGCGGATAGCTAATGCCGACCTCAAACCAAGTAGAAGTCTTTATTCTCATGTGTGTACAATAATCTAAAACAAACTTAAATCCCGCCTTGACAAGAAGCCTTATACTAAAAGGGCAAGTCATCTAAGTCGCTAACCTGTGCGAAAGGAGCGTCGCAATTGGATGCACCATTGCGGATTTCTATATTCATAGGCTTCATGCCTCCGAGTATAGGTTGTGCTTTCTTTTGCTCCTCACTCATCTGCTCACGCACTTCTTTTGGCAGCGATTGCTTAATCATATAAGGCTCGTCATATTTCGGGTTGCGTAATGCCCATGCCGATACATCGAGATAGGCCGACTTAGGCCGACTTTGCTCGTCCATGCCGATGAAGAGGTGGTTTTCTTCTACTGGGATAACCAGACAGCGAAGCACCTCGCCACGACCTTGAATTTGCATGATGCCAGCTCTACTGAGCTTCATCAGATTTAACTTGATGTTGTAATTTTCCATAATTGTCATTTTAAGGCAAGGAGGGTTGCCCCTTGCCGTGTTATTGATTAAAATATTTCTTGCTCTCTAAGGAAACGTACCATTGCCATGTTTTGAGGCATGATAAGGTTTGTCTCTGCCGTCATTGGTTTGTACAGCTCGGTTGCGCTGTTATACAAGTCCCATGCGCTTATGCGCCCCTTCTCGTGTTGCGTTACCAACAAATTCTCCGTGAATCGGCAGATTTGCGCTTGATTAAGCGGATATATGCCACCTGTGTACTTTATTGCCTTGATGTTGGTATCGCAAGCAACACGCATACTCGTGAGCATGCCAATTATCATGTACAGTTGCTCTGCCGTCAGTATCGTCTCCTTCATCCTTTCAATAGTTTCTCGCTCGCTGATAACGATGTGTTCGGCATCGGTCAGCCAGCCTCCGACGGTTGCCATAATCCCTTTTAGGTCGGTCTTGTAGTTGTCACCGCTTGCATAATGGTTGTGAATTTTGTAATCTGCCACGAATTGCCCTTGCCCTAACATATTAAGGTTATGGCAAACCTTGACGTTTGTCCCGAACCCCACTTGGATGCCCTTCTGCGTGTAGGCGATAGCAAGACAGGTTGTAAGCTCGTCGTTGTCAAAGTTCGTGAGACGGACGTTGGCATACACTCTGCGAAGAGTATGCGCTTGCACCGCTCGTTGGCCGTATTTTGCTTCCAGCTCTGGATAAAGACTTACTCCTGGCGTTTGTTTATCCCTGTTGTTCGTGGCGAACAGGTCGTAGACATCGGCATTATAGCCGTGCTCGGCACACATATCTATGAGTCTCTGGATAAGGGCGAAGTGATAGATGCCATGCATGGGTGTGTTGTCATCACCACGATTCTCCCTGTTTGTCCTTGATAGTTGCCCAAGGGTAAGTCTCTGGCACTTTTGCTTGTTAAAGTCGAAAAATTGAACCTCGTTAACTGCTTTGATGGGTTCTGCTACGATTGTGGTTGCCTCTGAGCGTTGAGGCATGCTGCCGAATGTGTTTACTTTCATGTTGTGTATGTTTTGAGTGTGTTTTACTATCCAAGTACAGCGGATAACCATAAGATAATATAAGCCAGTGCCATGGAGAGGCTTCCTAATGAGAAAGTTAACAGAAACTCTTTTATGTCGTCGGTCTTTATTTTCATGTCACTATCTTATTTTATTAAACATTCTTTAACCTTAAACGGCTCTCTGAGCAAGACCTGAACCGTATGGTTCCCAAGGACAAAACCTGCGGCCACGCCTCTGAACCTACTCTTGAAACTATTTGACCCTTTGGCATTTACACAGAAAGAATCCTCTGTGCAAAACTCCCTACTTGTGCCCGTATACCTATACTCTTCGCCTGTGGCTGTATTTATCAGTGTAATCATGCTTTTATTATTTATTATGCCGCAAAATTAATAATAACTTTTCAGATAGGCAAGCAAATTAAGGGAAAAATTTAAGATATTAATATTAAAACTAATAATTTAACGGTATTTAAGGTTGGATCTGAAATTTTCTTTTTAACTTTGCGACCATATAAGGAGCGCGTGATAAATATAGATTAGGCTGCCCAGAGGGGCTCTATATAAATGGACCAGACGGATAAGAAATACGCACTCGCTTATCCTGTTTGGTCCTTATCATTTAGAATATGATTCGGAATATAAGAAACAGCATAGCGATAAGGATGTTCAGAGACAGGGCATTTCTGAAAGCCATTGCTTTCCTCATATTCTATCATGAGAAGACGAACCAGAATATATGCAAGGGCTTCACTTATGCTAAGTTGAGCTCAATCACAGGAGTACATCCGTTGACAATAAAGAAGAGGTTAGCCACCTTACAGGAGCGGGGGCTTGCTGAAATATGTAATGGGTGTCTTGTATTTAAGTCAATAACTTCAAAACATGGAAACAGAAACAAGAAGATACTTAATGCATTGTTACCATCCTTGGGTGACGTAGAAAAAGCATTGTGGGCTATATTAGTATGTATCTTGCAGGAGCGGAAGAATTTTATCCACCGTGCCATTCTTGACGCAAGGCATTCTCGTGATTACAAGACTGTGAAGAATGCTAAACAGATAATAAGGAAGTACGCAAGGGATAATGTATTCCACGAATATGGGATGTCTTACAGAACGATAGCCTCACGCTTGGGCATATCATTGAGGTCGGCATTTGATTATGTCAGAAATGCCCTAAAACATGGATACTTGTTGGTCAAGAACCATTTTTTGAAATTTTACAAGAAAGGGGTAAATTTCTACAAAGTCCCAGGTTTTACTTTTACGACCAAAAATTATTGCTTCAAGGTCTTAGCTAACACATATATAGTTAATGGATATTCCATGCCTATATATAGACTTGTGAATAAGACCTGCCACTCCCATGATATTGGTCTCTCTTAAACATGGTGTATATAGATTATAAAAAGTATATTTCGCTCAAAAACAAAAAATGGTTTATGATTGACGAGAAAAATAAATGCAATAATGTTGAGCATCCGTCTCACTATGCTTGGCTGAAAGAACTATGCGGTGTTGAGCCTATCGATATCTGTCGACACTTTGACTTCGCCGTTGGCAACGCTTTGAAATACCTTATGCGGAAAGGCAAGGTCGATGGTGACAAGACGGAGAAGGAGAAGCGGATTGAAGACCTCAAAAAGGCCATATTCTATATCAAGGACGAGATTAGGATGTTGGAGAACTTAAAATAGCAAAATATGGCAGAACTAATTAAGATTTTAGAGTACTGCGGCAAACGTGCCGTCAATGCAAGAGAGTTACATCAGTTCTTGTGCAACAAAAGAGAGTTTGCTACTTGGATTAAGCAGCGTATTGAACAATATGGGTTCGTTAAAAACCAAGACTATGAGGTTTTTGACAAAATTGTCAAAAACTCCCAAGGTGGAAGACCGACCATCGAATATGCTTTATCTATTGACATGGCAAAGGAGTTGTCAATGGTCGAAAACAACGAGAAAGGTCGCCTCGCTCGCAAGTATTTTATCGAATGTGAGAGAATTGCAAGAGAAGGAGCACTTGCCTCATATCAGATTGAAGACCCAATCAAGCGCGCCGAGCGGTGGATAGAAGAACAAAGAGAGAAGCAAGCTCTCGTAGCGAAAAACCAAGAATTGCAACCAAAGGCGCAATACTTCGATGAACTTGTGGAGCGTTCCCTGCTCACAGGCTTCCGTGATACAGCGAAGGAAATCGGACTGAAGCAAAGTGAGTTCATAAACCTGCTTATAGACAAAGGATATATCTATCGCACACCGAAAGGAGAACTGCGCCCGATTGCAAAGTATGCCAATGACCTCTTCGAATTAAAAGACTTCAAGAGTTTCCACAGTGACCATGCAGGAGTGCGGACTTGGATAACCGTCAAGGGCAAGAAAGTCTTTCAGCTATTATTTGGGAAGAAAAATGGTAAATGAAACAAAGTAAAGCTTTGATAAGGCAGATGCGCTGCGACCTACTATCTCATACGACCGAAGCGGAAAAAGCGGCAGCGAAGAATTGCATGTTACTTGGGTATGAGATTGTTCATCAACAACCCATCGTAACGGGAATGAAGCTGTACTTTGCCGATATCTATATTCCAGAATTAAAGACTATCCTTGAGCTCGACGGAGGTTATCACTACACCAAAACCCAAAAGCGCAAAGACAGCAACCGCTCCGCAGGAATTTGGCGCATGGGCTATCACGTCGTTAGATTGAGTAACCACGATGCACGAGACATTAAAAAAGTAGAAGCAAAATTAGAACTCATAAAAAGAAAACTTTATGGCCAAAAATAGCGGAAACACCAGACGCAAGAATCCTTCAACATCGGTAAACGAACAAGAAGGATTGTCGGAAAGGCAATGGGACGCGATTGTAAGCGGTATAGCCAAATCAGGGGACATTGATTATGACCAATGGCAAGAGCTTGACCAAGAGCAGCAAGAACTTGCGCTTATGGAAGCAGGATTCACAGGAGCTATTTCTGATGATTTAGGTGATGCCACATTGTATTTGCCCGAAAGCAAAGACAATATGGTGGCTTGGTTTCAAGATGACCTCGTAAACGAAATGTGGGGGCACCAAATACAGGATATATCATGGACTGTTCTTTATAAAGACGGAAGCAAGAAATATCTTGATGAGACCTCTAATGATTTTGCGGATGCACATATTACCAACAATATGGTTAAACAAGCATATACAAATGCGAAAAGAGCCCTTAGACTTGGTAGCGTCGCGGCAATAATACGAACTGATGCTGGAGGACAGCCGACGTTTTATCTTGCAAAAGGCGGTGAGCAAAGAATGCGAGAATACGGTTTTGAGCTGTGGAAGAACGGACGTGGAGAAAAGAAACGGGATTATATACAAGACGACTGGATATAATAAGCTATGTATATTGGCAAATACAGGAATAAAGCACCATATCACACGCTGCGCCCAGACAAACGGCATTGGACGCGCAAGCAGCACGGTAATTCGTGGAAGCAGAAGGTCGGCTACGACACGGAAGACGAGGCGTGGGAGTTTCTAAATCAGAACCCGAGATTGAAAGTATTGGGCGAGCACCCGTACCTCTGCGAAATTTGCAGCAAATGGCACATTGGAAGGAATCATTAAAACATACAATCAAATGGAAAGAGAGAAAATAGTAAACAAAAAGAAAATAATGGAGACAAAGGTATATTGTGTTTTTAACGCGCAAACTGACGAAGCTCGTCACATGAGCGACAAATCGCTTGCCGATAATTTGTTTAATAAAATAAATGTCGGCTATATATCCGAGATTAACAACGGCAAAGAGAAGATTCTTCGCAAGAAGTAATCCGTTGTGATTTGCTAAGAATTGCGTAATGACAACAAACGGAGGCGGCTTTGTGTTTATACACGGAGTCGCCTCTGTTTATACAATGTCAATAGATCGTATCTTGTTATTGAAATATATAAATAACTTTGAGGTGAAAAATATCATATAACATAAACGAGAATACTATGACAATAAAAGAAAGAGTGCTTGCTTCTTGCAAAACGTCATTCGCGAAGTACGGTTTGAAGAAGGACGAACTCAACAAGCTGGTAGACCAGATTATAGCAAGTCGCAGTCTAACAGATGAGTCAAAAGACGAGGACGTTACAAACGCCATTACAGCCGTTGAGCCGTATGTGGGCATGATGCAATCGGCGTTCAACCGTGCGGTAAGCGAGACAACGGAGAAGTACAAAGGCTATGTAAAGCCAACCGTACCACCGGACCTCTTAACCCCACCGACACCGCCGACACCTCCCACAACACCGCTTACTGCTGATGACGTGACCAAGATGATTGCCGAAGCAAAGGCTGAACAGCAGAAGGCCATCAACGAGGCAGTAACGGCAGCTCTTGCACCTTACAAGGAACGAGAGGAGAAAACACGGCTCTCCGCATTGCTGCAAGGCAACGAGAAACTGAAAGACATCCCCGAAGTATTCCGCTCGCGTTACACGCTCGATAAAGAGGAGAACCTTAACAGTGTCGTGGAGCAGATAAGCAATGATTATACCGCTTTGAAGCAGTCGCTTGTCGCAAGCGGTACGTTTGTGGCAGCCCCGACAACAAGCACTCCTCAGAACGAGCAAGATGATTTCGTCAAGCGCATGGAGGGATATGCCGAGCGCAACGCTCCAAAGCCCGAAGGCGCGGCGGCAAAGTAATAAACAAAAGTAATGACTATCAAAAATCAGTAAAGTATGGCTTATAAAGGAATGTACCTCAAAAAGACCGTGCCGACCGACATTAAGGAGGGTTCCTGGTGGGAAGAGCAGTGCATCGTCAGACAGGGTGGCTATGACCTTGACCAGAGCAATCTGCCAGATAGCTTGAAGTGGCTTCCCAAAGGTACTGTTGTAAAACTCGGTACTGGCGGCAAGGCCATTGTGATAAAGACTGCAAAGGTTACGGAGAAAGCATCAAGTACCACAAAGACCGTAAAACTCGCAGCAGGCTCACTCTACAAAGAGGGTGACACTATCGGTGGCAAGAAAATCGCATCAATCGCAAGAACTGCAACATTCGACACCGTTACTCTCTCGACAGCTCTCGACGCGGACATTGAGGCAAATACCGTCATTTCCGACTTCGATGCAAGCAAAGACGTTATCCTCGGCTTTACTTACGCCACAAAGGAACTCGACAAGGACGCATCGCAGCAGGTAGAGCCGACACTCCGCGTTATGGAAGTCGAAGAGGCTTCACTCCCATATCCTATTAATAAAGAGATTAAGGCAGGACTTAATGCTAATGGCATCGCCTTGTTCAAGGTTCAGTAAACACAAACAATAATATTAATATAGAAAAGGTATGAACAACATATTGAAGCAGTTGTTAGACCCGAAGTCTTTTCAGACCTATATTGACGAGAATATGAAGACCTCGACTTATAAGGCTCTGTGGAAAGACGAGATTAAGCAGGTGGACTATTGCGCTGCAAAAGTCTATCAAGCAAATCTCGCCGAATACACAGCAGCAATGGTGGGTTCTGTTATCGCCAAGAACGCTGAGAAGCCTGTACATCACATGCCAGATTTCGGTCAATTGACAGGTTCAATAGGCCGTTATGGCGATGAGTGGGAGCTTGACAACGACTATCTCGACCAGATGCATCAGCTTGAAGGTCGCTACCGTGACTTACAAGGTCGCAACTATACACAGGCGCAACTCAACGCGCAGTACGACAAGCTCATTGAGTTCTCTTTCCGCCCGTTTGAGCGTGCCGTTATCGCACCGCACAAGCGCATAGATATGCTCTACTACGAGGGTCTTTACAAAGGCACTCAGACCGTTTCGCGCAGCAACAATGCCAAGGCCAATGTATCCTACACTTTCGACCTCGGTATCAAGCAGCTCGCGGTAACCACCAACTGGGGCGAGGATAACTCTACCCCTATCGCTGATATTAAGAAGCTCAAGGAGGAAACGAAAAAGCATGGCCGCAAGATTCTAAAACTTCGTATGTCCGAAAACACATTTTACAAGATGTGCAAGGCAAAGGAGATTAAGGACACGTTCAAGCTCAACCTTGGCACTGTACAGGTAAACTCTGCCGTGCCAATGCTTACGGTTGACCAAGTGAACACCTATCTGCGTTCTACGCTGCTTCCGACAATACAAATTGATGAAGACCAGTTCGTTACTCTCCCAAACGGTACGAATGTCAACCTTATCGCCGATGACCGCGTTGTTGCACAGTGTGCTGATAATGTTGCCATTATCAAGATTTCCGACCCCCTGGAGTTGGTAGACCCGATTCCTAATGTGTCGTATTCTACGCATGACGATAACCTTGTGGGCTACTGGCGCGATAAGACCGGCTATCACATCAACTACGACATGTGGGCACAGCCTGTATTTAATGGTCTTAACGACCTCTTTATTCTCAAGACCACCAATGATTAGAGCGGAGACTTGAGAGTATAAATAAATATGTTCGCATAATATAATGAGGGAAGCATGACAATCTTAGAGGCTATAGCAAGCGAAATTCAACCATTTTCCACTTCCGATGAAGCCTTGGAAAAAATGTTCATTGACGCTGCGGCAAGGTTTGACGTGAAAGCTTCCGTTGATGGAGAATATTCTGTCGAATTAAAGAAGCCTGTTGCCTATGCTGCAATGCGACTGCTCTATAAGATGCGAGTACTGTCAAGTGAGAACGTTGGCGGCATCTCACAGTCTTATAAGGAGAAGCAAACGCTGATTGATGGCATGGTTAAGTCAATTGCTAAAGACGCTGGGTTGGATGCTGACCTCGTTATGGATAATGATTCGGATGATTACGGTTTTACGGCTCTAAAGGTTTGGTAAGATGAACTTCGAGGATTCGTTGAAAGTATGTGCGAAGGTCTTTAATCCTGGCTATCTTGAAATCGGTGGTAGGTGCTACTACATGAACGATGATGGCTCTATTAATTTCGATGATAACGAGAACGAACCACATGATACAATTGATGAAAATGGAGATTCATTACGATCTGTCGGTATTAGGTACATAGATTTTGGTAAATGTATCTTGTTGCCAAATTCAAGGGCGAACTTTATCACTTTACTCGATGGTCAAAGATATGTCTATTCATACGAGGTTATCGCACCTCTTAACAAGAAGCGTTACCGTTTGCTTCCTAAAGAGGGAGACAAGGTGTGGATAGCCAAAAAAGATGGGACGATAGACCGAGAGATGGAAGTCAAAGGTTTTGTGACATTGAAAAGCCGATACCTAAAATTGTGGTTATAGCAGCAGCATGGCTAATGTTGAGATAAAGTTAAAAGGACGTGAAGCGTTACAGGGAAGACTTAAAGAGAAAAGGAATAAGCTAATATCTGATCTTAATATACGGCTATTGCATCTTGCCGAAGATGCCGTTGTATATTCAAAGGATAATAAAGGCTATAAAGATAGGACTGGGAATCTAAAAAATTCCATTTCTTTTGCCTTATATCTTGACGGGGAACTTATTACTTCGCAAGAAGGACAGCTTCCGAAACCCGAAGCTACAGAAGAAGGACAGCAGGGAGTAAGTAATGCGCTTGCCGAATATGCACAAAAGGAAGGCGTTGTCGCACCAAAAGGTTACTCGCTTGTTATTGTCGCAGGAATGCGATACGGTAAGTATGTCGAGGAGAACCATAGCTATAATGTACTGCAATTGACGAAGCATTACCTGAGAGAGGAAATGAAGGGAATATTTGAAGAGGTAATTAACACGATTAATTCTGATGGTTAACCATGATATTAGGAGATGATGTACTAACGGCTTTGTATAAATTCCTTGTTGCAAAGAATAAGGAAATAGGGTTGGGAAAAGGAAGGCTTTACAAATATGAAGTGCCAGAGGATTTTCCAACTGGAGATTACATAGTTATTAATCATCTTCCATTCGTGTATGACGAAGCTGTGAGCGAGGGTGTTATCAACGTGAACATACATTGCCCTAAGACCGCTCAAAATTTGCCGAATACGGCAAAATTAAAAAGTTATACGCATAATATTATGGGGCTGTTGAATGATGGAGAAATCTATCTTGGAGGGTGTTACTTCGACCTTTACGCAGTTTCAAGACCGACTAAAGATAACGATGATACTTATTACGTGAACATGAAATTTAATGTAACATACAATAACTTAAAGGAATAAATTATGGCAAAAAATGGAGTATTCGGCATAAAGAGTTTCTCTTTTGCTGACTGTGTGGCTAACGGTGGCTATCCAACATCGTTTGCAAATGCGCTAAAGGCTATTGTCACAGGAAGCTTGACATTTAACGACCAAGCAGCCCAAACTTCCGATGTAGAGATTGAGGATTCAGAAGACCCATACGCGGTACTTACGTCAAGTGCTGCAACAAAGGGCTTCACTGTACAGACCTACGACTTATCCAAGGAGAATTTTGAAAGCCTCCTTGGATATACGGCAGATGAGAGCAAGTGGGAGAATGAAGCTCCAACGGAGAATGAATGTTATAAAGCTATTCAGATAGTGACAAAGGACTTGGATGACATCCCGTCAAAGACGTTCCAGTGGTCTAAGATGAAGCTTACGATAACCAGAAGCGGCTCGATTGGCAAGTCTGGTCTTCCGAACCTTAACATAGAATGCCGCCAGATGGCAGTTTTCGATGCAAAAGGCGATAAGGTGAGCGGCCATCGCTGGGCTCTTACTTCCGACATCAAACAGGATTAAGAAAATGTAATCCAATTAATAATCGCAACGGCGGTGAGGCAACAGGTGTTTTCCTAAGCCGCACCGCCGTTTTTTATTTATAAAGATGAAGACAGAGGATAAAGAAAAAGTACCAAACGCCCTATGCGAAGCGGCTATCCACATAAAAGTGGGGAGATTATCATTCAAGGTGAAACCTCTTACTTTAATGCAGATATACGAGATGGGCGTTTTCGCAAATGATATGCCAAAACCATCATGGCATGGCGGTGATAAAATTAATATCATTCAGAAGATGTTTGAGCGTAATGAAGACGCACGCCTGATGTGTGAGATATTCATTGTCTGTGCTTTTCGGAAGAAAAAATGGCGTTGGCTGTGGGGTAAGTATATCCGCAAGCATTTAGATATTATCGCTTTCAACGAGTTGATTAAGTTTATCAGTGGCTCGTTTAATGCAAATTTTTTCTTAACCTCTATAACTTTCCTGACCCAGACAAAAATAATGACGGAGCCGAAAACGACTCCCCTTGGGCAACAATCGGAGGAGTGATGAAATATTTTCGTATGAGTTACGAGGAGGTCGTATTTAATCGCTCATACCTAACGATAATGTTACTTAACCGCTCCATTCCATCTTTCAAAGTGGATGAAAAAGAAGCGATCAGCGGAAGTGGTAAAAATGGAGATAACGGGCTCAGAATAGCTCAAAAGAAATATCATAGAGTTGACAAGGCTATTCATGCTAATGACTTCTTTATGGATATGATGTAAGAAAAAATAAAAGATAGCAATATGGCAGCAGAAGAGATACTTGGCATCAGCGGACAGATGGACATATCCGACATACAAGCCTCACTTGACAAACTTTGCGATGGGCTGA